>Ga0268261_10002617_pt1 | contig 12951 bp, 8 predicted proteins | sample TergutNc150P1_FD_190353 | JGI IMG/M metagenome (GOLD analysis project Ga0268261, IMG submission 190353) | Nasutitermes corniger P1 segment gut microbial community from laboratory colony in Florida, USA - Nc150 P1 (SPAdes) (version 2) | ecosystem: Host-associated > Arthropoda: Insects > Digestive... | reverse complement strand
AAATATATATATATATATATATATATATATATATATATATATATACACATACACACACACACACACACACACTATAGTTGTGTTTTGACTTCAAGCGTCCGCTGTATAATTTTGTGATTATGCTTGTGTATTTTATGTTCGGAACTTCGTCACTTTCGAGGAAATTGACTGTGTAAATGCGATGTATTTTCTTTACTTCACAATTCATTGTTGTATATAACTGCGTAGCAAGCAAATTAAGAATTCACCTCATCAATCTCAGAATTGTAGCTCTGAAATTATTGTTTGTCCTCTTTTCGTTCCTCACCTGACACAACCCTGTCCAGGTACGACATACTCTGGATGCTATCATATGTCAGTTTACCGTCGTGTTTGCTCAACACCTGTAAGATCTCCTTCCTCAGACTCTGCTGAATCTCAGGATGCCGTGCAAGCTCGTAGAGAGCGAAAGTCAATGTACTACTAGACGTCTCGTATCCTGCTATTAGAAACGCTAACGCCTGTGCCACAAACAAGTCGCCGTCTATTTCTGAAAAGCAGAACAAAGATTCGTTATAGTATGGCAGCTCGCTATGTCTTTTTGTTACGTGCAGGGGTCGCTTTGATCATCCTAATTCCTGTGGTTCAGAATCCACTGTGTGTTGCGGATATACTAGTGTGCTTGTACGTGACTTTAATGTGTCTTTAATGAGATAATATTTGTTTTGTTGATCTAAAAGTATTGTATTTTATTAGAAACACGCATTTGTTTCTCACAATCGAAAACGTAAGCACAGGATCCTACCAGTACAATCTTATTTCTAGTCGGCTGATAAATATTATATTTTTATAATTTAACCATCCCTCTTGTGGTACAATCTTCAAAACTAATTTGTCCTTTCGGATTAGTAATCACTACGATGTCTCATTCATAATCAGTTACATAAGTGAAGCTGAAATATCCTTATTGTCCTGACTGGAGCAATCGATATAACAAGTTGACAGTAAGTGTAATGATATCCTGATTTGTAATTCGTTATGTTGACTTGATATAAATTAGGAACAATATTTGTATTTCAGTTGTAGAATTCTTTATTACAACAGAGTGTAGAGTTTGATAATTTCTCTATATACATCTATTAGACTGTGTGATGTTAGGACTTCTAGGATTATTAGGATATTGATGATGGGACCGATGAATTGTCCGAAAGGTCGAAATGGAATTACTGCTAAAGGCTGCGTAAAATTCCATAAAGGCGCAGATCTCATGTAATAACCTCCACAAATAATTCAGTCTATCCAACATTGTTTCTGTATCATGAATTTGGAGAAAGAGTTTAGAGTTTGATTACACAGTATATTTAAATTTTTGCGGTAAACTTTCTGAACAATACAGACTGACATGTAGTTAGTTATCATCATTTACAGTGGTAAATGGAATATTCTGATCCTATTCTCAACAGCAGGGAACTGCCAGATCAGTCCATAACGCACTGCCGAATCTTGGTCTTAACAGGACTCGGCTCAGCTGGTGGGTAAGCACTGCGGGCCTTACCTTTCTTATGAAGGTAATAATAGTACATTGAATGTAAAGTAATCGCCGTCTGTGATGGAGACTTTAGGATGAATTGATATGTGATTTGGTATACGAAAACAGGTTACACATTTGTTACCTTTCAACCTCGTTAGTTGGAGTACCCGGACTTGGAGAGATATGATATTACGTTAAATTGGTATGTTACGTGGTGGAAGCCCAGCGCAATTATTCGGTGCACCTATGCATGCAAAAACACTTTGATTTTTGTGGTTTATTGCTAGTAACTGGATGATGTTTTTTAACATTTTTATGGAAATTTTACCCAATATCTTCTTTCACCTAATATAAGGTTTTGCTATAATTTCTTGATTTCAAACTTTCGCCATGTTCTGAATGTTGTATGCTTTCTTCTGGGTAATTCCTCGGCGTCTGAATTTTATATGCCGACGTTTCGGAACACTCTGTCTGTTCCATCTTTATAGGCGGATAGTTGTAGAGTTTCTATGTTTACGAAATGTAGTGGTATAAATAGGGAAAAGGGCTTGGCTCAAACATGGCCTGAGCCAGTATAAATGAGGGTGTAACTTACTGAACGTGGCGCCTGTGTTTGAGTTCTTTTCAGATTGCACATCTCCTTGCGCTTCATCCTTGCCTGCTTGTCTCAACTCCATCATGCAATCCAGAAAGTCATTCCGTACCAGTCCATGCTTCTCTCTGAAGACAAATGTAACAAATAAAAAGATTATCAGAAATGGCCGTGCAGGCCTACACTCTAGTAATGAACGTTCTATAAACACCAAAACATACCATTTGTTGTCTAAAATTAAACCTTATATTTACTAGAGAATTTGAGCTCCTTCTAGGAGACAGCAGGGAATATTCGGCATGAATGTTCCAGAAGGCGATACATATTGATACTTTAATATAAGTAATAAGTACAGATTGTTAATTCTGCCTTTAAAATGCACATAGTGAGTATATCTGTATCTTCAGTAACGCAATCTGCATTTGCTGTATGCCATTACTAAGAAACAGGATGGATACTGCGACATAGACCTAGGCAGAACAAAGCTCCCAAATAAAGTAACACAACCCAAAGGACCACAAATTGAAAAGAACCACAGTACCGTTATTGTGATGAATTATCATTCAATGTCTGGTGCGAATATTCGAATATGTAGAGTGACTGTATATAATTGTATTTTGTTGATTTAGTGAATTAAGATGCTGTTTGCACTGGACGGAAATTTTATCTCCTAAAATACCTTGTATGTAATAATGAATATACAATATCTTCTAGATTTAGAAGTCTCAATGTTGACCACCACACATTTCTCTATTCCGGTAGTACTGAATTGACCCATTCTGGGCGTGCGCAGGGGAAATAGCTAACATGACGTACGGTGTTTTTTAAACAAATGAAAGAAGGCAAAATTAAACTCAATTTTAAGGCTACAAATTAGATCAAAACTTGTTGCACGGGAAAGCGTAATTTGAATTATTCAAAGTACAAGCAGCCACTTGGAAAACAATAATGACAATAATGAACATTAAATTTGTCAAATATAGTTGTACTTATGGGTTGCAATTTTTTTTTATTAATTGAATATTATGTGGAAGGGGGGTTGGCCATAGTCTGAATTACTGGCGAAGACAATATCTGTACGCGCAGAGCCTTGAGTTATATTTCATTAAAAATACTTGTAAAAATATTCTTCTCACCTGTACTGCACTGTATTCCAGATGCTTTGCCTTACGTATTTGTTTGTTTTATCTTCCACGAAATTCAGCCGAAAAATGTTGTTAAGATGCGGTGCAAAGAATGCAAAAAGCATTGCCAATCCCTTCTTAACAGAGAATGTGAATACTGTCCTTACGCGTCGCCCGAATTCTGAGTCTGGATCCTTAATTGAGTTGCTATTGATACCGAAGGCACAGGACGCTATGACGTCAGTGGTGAATCTGGCCATCATCTCTTTCACCTCTACTGTGGAACCTGACAACAGTCCGTGGTAGTGTAACTGCCAAGATTTACATTTACTTATTCTGAAGTTTCAACAAACTCTTACTTTGTCGCTCTCGTCCCAGACTTCCTCAGCAACACAAATAATAGACAGCTCTATAAGCAAGCTAGTGCTGATGCTACTGGTTTGTCAAAACGGTATCATCAACATTGCGTTGTTTGAACTTATTTCACTGACAGCTTTAATCTCCACATTACACTACATAATATTTATTTGTCACTGTATTTTATACAACATCCTATACACATAATTATTTCTTTCATTGCACTACCTTTCCATACTGCATATTGTCTACATATATCGTACGTTAAACGCTGCATTAATAAACATGTATTTTAAAAAAGCATTGCTTTATATCTGTGCGTTTGCTTACACCGTTTGTGTTATCACAATGTACCGACCCACTGTAACGCACCTTGCAGAGGTTGGGCACTTTATTACCGAAACATGTAGCAGTTATACAATGTACATACAATATACAGTAGATGAAAATTAATATAGACCATGTGTTCTGTCATGCAGTACCTCTGGGGAAGATTCTCTCAATTACTGCCCAATCGGTCTGTCAACCTCACCACAAACTAACCGACCACGTAAGAACTAAGTAAGATTTACATGATCAAACATCTCCAAGTCATCTATCACTTCCAGAACTCATTTACCATTCGTCTGATTACTCACTCATCTCCCACTCATATTCTAAACAAATTCTTAATGGCTTTCACTGGTCCGTGACTGGTTAGTTCTCTCATCAGACTAAAAAAAAGAGGCGAAATAATTATCGCCAATACAACATAATTCATAACTGTCGTTATTTGTCGTGGTGTTACTTTTCGACGGCGAAATTGGGACACTTATTCCCTGGACAGTGAGATGTCATGGAATCACTTGACGGGAAATGTGACCGCACTGGAATCTCCAGGAATGAGGTACAAGTGTGGGAACTGGTGGTTAGTAGGTGTCTTCAACACCTGTGTCACACAGCCCTTCCACCTGTTTGCCCTCCAGGTGTATGCAAATTAATATTAAGTTAGGCAAAAAGAATGATCCCTTATAAAATCGTAAATGGAAGTAAGGGTAGTGTTAGCACTGAAGATATCGTTGTCAATTATAAAGGAATGTCTAAAAATATGTAAGTTCTGTCGTGGCATCAGAATTCCAGGTCTGTAGTGGGCAATTGCAAACACAGTTTTGGGCGAGGCGGACAGTACATATCAGGCATGTGACTAAGAGGAGTGTGTAATGTCTCTCAGTAACAAGGTGTCATGAAAAGTCTGTCTAAACGGAAGTCTGACCCTGTAAACTTTTCCATTATTAAGATACACTTTATATCTCTAGAATGTATTTAGTTCTGAAGCTTTATTTTTCAATATATTTTATACCTGTACTGGTCCTGGGGCAACTTACCCTCTGCAGTGGCTTTTTCCAGACAATCAGACAGTTCCTTACCGCAGGTGTCCACCAAGCAGAACATCATCCTCATTTTACGCGAAGTGAACACTGGAGTTAAATTTGTTCTGAGATGACGCCAAAGTTGACCTTTTAAGACAGAAAGGTTCCTACCGAATATTGGGTCAAATCTTTCATCAACCGAAAATATACGATCCATGAAATTCTGAAAATCCTTCACCAGAATATTCTTCACCAGCTCCAGGTCACGGATCAACAAACTGGGTTTATCGAATGAGAAAATTCCTACATACGGTTTGTCACTATGTTCGTTATAGATTTTCTGCAGCTGTTCTCCTATAGTTGTCTTCTGCAACGCACATTCCTTAAGACTGCCAAAAAACGGTGTCGGGTTTACGTAAGGGATACCGAGTTTCTGCCAGAATTTGAAATTTCGAGTGACATAAAAATACAAGCCAATAAATATGGCAGTGATTACTGAGATCAAAGAGAATGTTAGGGACTGTAAGAAAAGCAACATTGTTAGAAAGGAACGGGGTTATTTGTTGTTAATGTGTTGTACAATGTTTGTAATATTTCGCTGTAACAAGTTAATGTAAATTTCCAGAATAGAGACTTTGGACTGTTTTGTAAGTCTGTTTTGTTTTCTGTATAAAGTTCTAATTATTTCGCTTTTCAATATAACCAGAAAGTGTGTTCGAAATATTATTCCTGAGAAACTCTTCACCAAAATGTAAAATTACTTAACGTAGTGCCACTATATAACTCCTTCTCACTACAGTAGCACTGAAAAACTAATGGGTTTTTAAGAGCGGTGCGTGGCAAAATAGTGTGACATCAGTGTGCCTTATCAACAAGTCATCCTTGAATATTGTGTACTGAAGTATTTGTTAATACTGTAGGATCCCAATAGTCATGTGAATTTTTTTTTTGCGCAATCATCACAACACCAACAAGCTCAACAACGAACATCCATTTCCGCAGCGGGATCTGATCCTGCATCAATCGAGCGGTTTTGGATCTGCGCCAGGGGCGTTGCGGACACCGAGGCTGGAAATTGATTGTTATGTTACTGAACTGTAATTTAGTACTTTTATCAAGAAAAATTCTTTAAGTTTTCTGTGTACTGTATTGATGAAAGTCTATAATTTGCAAGCAAAAAATTTTCACCCAGGTTTAAATTGTCCCATGAATTATGAAGACAGTAGTAGGTTGACTTACCGCTGAAGATGAGGTACGATCATGCAAGAAGTAGGTACGGTGTTAGCGGTCGTTTTGGTGCGCTTCGCAGAAGAATTCTGTCTTCAACTACGCGGCTGTAAAAACTATAAATGTTGCAAGCTTGATATTGTTAGCTGCATTCACTTCCTCACATACTGTTTTAATATTGTACGGGAATTTGTATTAGCAAGTACATGCATTAGAGTGAAATATATTGTCATCTTCTTTTTCCTGAGACATTACACATCGTAGGTTGGTAGAAACATACCGACGTTGTGTATCTTATCACTCACATTTTTTGAGGTCAAGACGTTCATGGCCTCTTAACTTGCAGCTGTCAGCAGTTTAATTTTTTTTATGACTACACTTGCTGTTTAAGTTTTATGAAACGTTGTGTATTAGCTATGAAGCATTTAAACATTAATTACTAACAAACAATACTAGAAGCAGAAATGAATTTTTTAACCCAGAATTTGTAGACTCAAACAAAATACATTTGGTTTTGTTTGTTGCACCTTCCGTTTTTCTTAGGCTCTTAGCGTTGAGAGTCTAACCTTGAACTTCAGCTTCACTAAATATAAATCAAACGTGATTTTGTGAGAAGTTACTTAACTTTCTATGTTACGGATAACCAGTTTTTTTTTCTCGTTTGGACACACCATAACGATTCCGTTTTTTCCGGTTTTTATGATGGTCAGGACGATGGCGGGGATTTTGACGATTTTAACTGTTTATTGTACTGAGCAGGGTGTTTGAGTTGGTGAAACCTAGTATTTCTGGGCTAATAAAGTCTAGAATCACCGCCAGGACACCGAACATATTTAGTGTATTTCTGTTTGATTATAATCAGCAGTTCCATACAAACGGGTTGTTAAAAATTCATATAGGGCCATAACCCCTATCTTTACGTCACATTCAAACCACTTATTTTAGAGCATCAGAGTATTTGAGGCTGTATTTTGTAAAGTATTATTTTTCCTCCTGAGTCCAATTTATAATGCCCAGACAACCATCGTCTAATTCAGCACCAGACAGCAGATATTGAGCCCTGGCAACTAGCAACTTCCCGGGAAAGAAGCTACAATAAATTAAAAGATGAAATATATACTCGTATGTATTTATTCTCCAGGTCAATGACAGGCTTTTCTTGCAGTGAAATACCGTAATCGTATCACTGCCTAATTAATGAAACTTATTTTTTTTTCTTTCAAATAACGTGTTCTGAAATCACTTTCTTTTCAAAAACGCAAGTGAATTAGTACGATCTCTTACTTTTCTTTTTCCATTATTACGTATTACTATTTTCTGGTTTTTTGATAAAAAAATATTGAATTGTTCCTTGATATAATAAAAGAGAGACAAGAGGTTTCGTGTCATCAACAACATTCTTAATAATATCAAGTGCTCTTCTGTCAGTCTTCATACTTCATTTACTGGAGTAAACAAGAAATAAAAGTGGCCAATGTATTTAAGCCATATGTTTGATTCGAGAACGCTTGTTGTTAAATGACTTGCTGAATATTCACTCACTATACCATCTTTTATTTTCGTATAACGGGCAACCCCATTAGGGTAACTAGAATCTGTTTACAAGAATTTCTGTCGCGGAGCATACAAGCAAGAAATTTTTCGAATCTATGCTTTTCTGTAATGTTTCGAAACAATTCTGCTAATGGCCACTTCATTCTATAACTTTCCTTTGGAGTACCATTAGGAAGGCTGAAGTAGCTGATGAAACCTGAATTTGTAAGTGAGAGAAATTTGTTTATTGGCTATGGAAGGAATGGCTCCTCGAACAACACTTCATTCATTGCAGTTACTTAATTACCTGTTACACTGTTGAAGGTTACTTGTATGTTATTTCAGAACACTATATCTGTGAAGAACAGCGATATCTCTCCACGCCTTATCAAGACGACAAATCTTTGATCAAAACCCATATGCAGGGTCGTGTCTTTGCAGGGCGCCACCAAAACACCTTGACAGAATGTGGCACAGTCCTGTCTTCACCAGCAGGTTTGCATTCCGCATTCCTATGATGACAATTAAGAGGACATATATGAAAAAGTTGTAAATGCTGATGGGTTTACCATCTTTAAAGTGTTGCCATCTGTTGCATTCCATAAACTTTATTAAATTACAATTTGAAGGCCTTAGGATAAAAATGTATTTTTCGTCAGTTGTTTCGCAATAAGACGAGAAACTTGATGGAACGCGTTAAAAGACGTGACAGATAATCAAGATTTTATTTTCCACGTTCATGCACTCTTTAAAAAAACATACTACACAATATTCATAAAAAGAATGAAGTAATGTCGATATCTTTAAATGATAAGATTTTGGAAGTGGGAACATTTGTATTTTTGGGTTTTTTTTGGAATATCCTTTTTATTCTAAGAATATAATTACATAAACAATAAATATAAACAACAACACAGATTGCGATATGTTTTTAAGTTCTGAATATCTTCTCTCATTTTGGAAGAATGGCTAGGATTTGGAATAATTGCCAAAATAAATCGGAAAATAAGACAAGTATTCACAACGTTGACGTAGTTGAATATGCTGTATTACTCAGTATGTGGAATTCTTTACCGATCTAGGACACGTACGAAAAATTGTTGATAATGCTGTGTGATATATTTGGCTGTGTATGTGGCAAATATATTTCACCAAATAAATGCATAATGTATTTATATGCGAAGTGAAAAGTAAAATGTTCAAACTCTGAAGTAAAAGTTGGTTTGGTAAATGTGAATTTTGATGTAAGAGAGGGTCTACCAAGTATTTTCACAAAAATCGTTGAAGGATATTTGTCGTAACATTTCAGTTTTTTTAAACATACAGTCAAGCATTTATCACTCCAATTTATGCTACGAATTTCCACAGTTCGTATAAGGTTTTGCTGGTACTGACGGTATAGGAACATTTATGAAAATTGCACCTTGTATATGTCTTTGATACATGTTTACAATTACAGAAGGTTTTGGTACTTCGTTACTGTTCTTGTCATGAATCATCTATGTGGATATCCTTCAGAGGGAAGTTTGAACGTGCCGGCAGCTGAAGCTCAGTAATTACTCCTCGGTAGCAGTGATAAGCAGTTGAACATATTGTAGCTTTTTGTCGTCACTATCGGAAGGTACAAATGTAATCTGTGCTGCAAACAATATAGTATAGTCAGTTTTCCAAAGAGGTCTTTGCATTAAAAATGTTATACAGTTCGATTGCACATCAGTATACTGATTATTCCGCAACTCAATTTTAATTATCAGGAATGTAAATTCGTCTTCTTAAGCGGTCTCACACGATGGAATGAAACGTCTTAGTTTTCGCAAAAAAAAACCGTAACATAGACACGAGCTCTGATGTGTCAGTGCGTAGGTTTGAAGGCAAACTGTTGTGTACATAAAATGACAGAACAACAAAACAAAGCGTGTCGTAATTTTAAATGTTCACTTGAATGTATGCTGTGGATAGTTTTCCTCTTTGAACTATCGTCGTGTGTTTATTGGGAGATGAACACACTGCACTGTGTAAATTCCCGCTGAATTGAGCTTTTTGAGGCTTTACAAAAATTGCCAAATGTTACTATTAATTAATCATATTTGTTCGCCCGTCTGTATGACTTGCTATATATATATATATATATATATATATATATATATATATATATATATATATATACACACACACACATATATATGTGTGTGTGTGTGTGTGCGTGCGTGCGTGTGTGTGTGTGTGTGTGTGTGTGTGTGTGTGTGTGTGTTTGCATGGAACAACTAAGATCCAACGGGACAGATTTGCATGGAAATTAATATTGGAATTTTTTTGAAAATATTATGAAAATTCAAATGTCATTAAAATCCGATAATAATTATGGGTACTTTACATGAAGGGGCCTGGGGTGGCGTAGTAGTTAAGGCACTGCGCTACTAGTCGGAGGGTACCGGGATCGATCCCCGGTCACTGGGGACTATTTCCCGGGGCATCAGACAGTTCCATGTGCCCTGGGGGCGACTCAGCCTCTAAACATGAGTACCAGGATATTCCTGGGGGTAAAGACGGCCGGTGCGTAAGGTTGACGACCCTACTACCATCATGTGCCGAGTGTCCAGAAATTCTGGAGCCTTAACCTACGAGAACCCCAAAGGCCACTAGGCCTGTAGTGGGATTACTTAACCTTAATTTACATGAAGACCTATGTTCATTTGTGATGATATCTTACTGCATTCTTGAGAGATAGGGAAATGATTGAGACCGAATTTCTGTCGATCAACTAACAGATATTTTATAGTCAATAATATCTCTAGAAATTCGCTCCGTTTGCAAGATAATGTGAAAAAACTTCTGGATCCGAAATGTGACACAGATGACAATATAACCGTGGTGTATGTTTATTCTACGCAGGATAACTAAGGCTACAAGCACACACTTAGAGTATGTAGAACTTATTGTTTACCACTACTCGAATGCACCTCGAAGTTATGTTTATACGTACATTGCGTGACTTTTTACTGTATACACACGTTATTCATAATTATTGATGGCATTCAGATGAAACTGAATTAGGATTGGCTGCACTTATATTGTCCTATCTTGCTATGATATAGAAGGTTAAATTAAAACATTCAACATTTATTTTAATGGAAGCAGATTTTGCGTTTTTATGTATGTACATTACTGTCTGTTCAGAGAAATATGCAGTCGAATTGTGGCGCTAGTAGCTCAGGCAAAGAGCTTATCGTTTTCTACAAATCGACGCAAGTTAGCAGGTTGCAAAAACCACAAAATATTAATTTTTTTAATCAGCTTCTATTTGCGTTCAAATTATAACCGATCAAATCTCAAAATTGGGAATAAGAACTGCACCCAGTGAATATAAAGTTTGGTAGACACAGGAAACAATTAATGTTATCCGACTAGATATAAAGATGGATAATCGAGGTTAGGTCACTTCAAGTTTATTTTCACAGTTACACTAATTTTTGTAAGTACGATATTCACAATCAAATTATTCTTTTTGTCTGGTACTGTTAGAAATTTTATCTACAAAACACACCTCTTTGTTATCTTCTCTATTTCCCTTTCAAATTGCTCGCACTAATGCTAGGCACAAATTATTTTCGGACCAAACTTGGGCTAGCTTCCCGACCACATCCCTGATTAAGCATAAGCAGCACTCCGATTGATGTAAGCCGAAAGCCACATATGTTGTTTTTGTTTACAGGGGGCAGAGCGGTTCGACGGTCATAAAACCTGAGCTAAAATTATGCCGCATCCCTCTGCGAGAAAAATACTGTCATAAACTTTACAAAAACAACCTCGGAGTCTGCACCCTTCCAATGTACCAATATATTGTACTTTACCGTACTTTTATTTCTGGAAGTCCTAAGTTTATACACGTACTTGATTCTTCCGAAAGTAATTTTGTCTTTCTCTCCACCGAAAATATTTCTTATCTGGTTTCGAACCAGGATCATCGGTAACAAAAGCCTGGATGAGTTGCCTGCGTACTGACTTACATCTCTCAAGATTTTGAAATCCGAGTTATAATCTCCCTATGTAGAAAGAGAAAAGCCCTGTTTATATATTAATATAAATAGGTGAAGAATATGTACCAATTACCGCCCAGTGTCACAATTGTCCACACAATCCATATCAGCGAAACTGTTCGCCTGTATGTTCACCTTAGACAACAAAACACACATAATCCACACATAAACCAGCCATTGCTGCTTCAGTATCTTTCCTTGATACAGCATAGCAAAGTAGCGGGGAGCTGGATCGGTCTGTTCACAGATACTGGATAATTGTACCGCTGTTGGGAAGGCGTTGGGTTCAGTCTAACACTCATAATTTAGAATTAGGCTTTCACGATTATTGTTATTGCTCGTAATGAATTGCTGGTGACTTTGCGCTGTGTTTACCATGACGGTAATGACACCGGTCTGATGACGCTGTACGTGTAGCAATACCCAAGCGGTCTGCGCCTACTCAATCTGTTATACCGATAAATATGTACATTCATTTGTTCATTCGATTTTGTGACTATTTGTTAATATTGCACTCAGCCTTATATTCAGATGTGTATGAGGAAAACTTCCGGGTTTGTTAGCATTAGCTTGTGTCCAATGTCGAGTTTAAGAATGATTGGAAATGTGCCTTTGATCCCCCTTATTCATTCATGTTTTTCTCCGTGAAAATTACCTTATTTACCTAACTCCCACTTATTACGATTGGTATTATTCTGCAATATTTATCATTTAAAGTATACAAATTTTGACACAACGTAGATAGATTTTCCTCGCTCCATGATCTTCATAATCTGGCAAAACGCTGCGCTCTGTTATTTCATTTACACCAACAGTTTCTTTCCTTATAAGTCAGCTGCTAAGCCTCAGTTATTCCGAAAGGACAAGTGGCGGTTTTTCTTGTAATATTTCACATTAATATATCCATCTAAGAACTAGTTTTCTAACCTCTTCTGTCTGGATCCGTCTTAGACTAGTTATGACGTTGATGGAGATAATGATAGTATAAATGATCATGACAACGATCGTTAAACCATCAATGCGTCATGTCTGTAATACTCACGGCATTTCTGCAGGTGACGTTCCATATAAAATTCTTTCCATTACCGTTGGAATCCGAAAGCGGACAGCTTAGGCGTTTTTTTTTTTTGCGATAAGCGCACATTGAGATTTGCTGTACGTAACGTTGTGACGTATCACTGAGCGGGGGTTCTGTGTTTGCTACTTTTCCGTACGACAAACC
>Ga0268261_10002616_pt1 | contig 12953 bp, 7 predicted proteins | sample TergutNc150P1_FD_190353 | JGI IMG/M metagenome (GOLD analysis project Ga0268261, IMG submission 190353) | Nasutitermes corniger P1 segment gut microbial community from laboratory colony in Florida, USA - Nc150 P1 (SPAdes) (version 2) | ecosystem: Host-associated > Arthropoda: Insects > Digestive... | reverse complement strand
TATATATATATATATATATATATATATATATATATATATATATATATATATATATATATATATATATATATATATATATATATATAACATTAGTCGCCTAAGGGTTAATAATTTAACCCTTATCCTGCTAACGTAGAGAAAATGGTGAGCTCCTAATAATGCCAGCAAATAGCAGATGGGATTTAATTCGGCGTCTAAGGGTTAAGCAAGTTCCTTACTGATAATTCACATATATTAGGCATCTATGTAAGAAATTTAGTCACTACAGCAAGCTGGTGCCTGGGTTTTGTGCACCCTTGGGCTGAAAACAGATGTATTCAGATTTCACAAACAAGCTTCACAATAATGAGACTGATTACAGAAATCAACACCTACACATACTTGTAACTAATCTGATCAAGGATTACAAACCACTTCAGTCACAAGAGCGACCATACAAGCCAGACCAAAAGCCAGTACCAACCTGGCTGAAAGCAGTGCCATACAGGAGAAGGCCAGGGGTATGGCTGTGTCGTTAGCCGAGCAGTTTCCCCAAGATTAAGCTCCTCTCGACTGCTTCCCAGAGATGAGGGAGCAGGACTTAGTAGAACAGATGTGCTGGTGATCCACTGTGAGGGACTGGCTGAACCAACACCCAGAAATGGATAAGTTGGGCTTGCTGGGTAAGGCCACTTAGTGTCCAGCTGTGGGGAGTGTCTCGTGAATTCAGATGAAGTTTGGTAAGCTTCCTCATTCAGTGAAGGGACAGCAGACCTCTGCTCTGGAATATTCACTGCCAAATGTGTGTCACTAGGTGTCAGCGGTTGGCCAATATTTTGTGTTCCTGAAAAGCTGTAGGCACTAAAAAATTGGATATTAAATCAGTGACTGTAAGGCAGATTCAAGATGAACTGGGATGAAATAAAAAAAAATGTATAACAATTTTGTCAAGATGGTCATCCATAGATACAAAGGGGATGCACACAACAGGAGAAACTGCTTATGAACATTTATATTTTGAATTTTCCTTGCAATTTCATTTGTTTCTTTATGGAACAAATGTCAATGGTAGTGGACGGTCGAGGCCCATGCTCAGCATGCCTGTTGGCTGTTGGAGTGACCAGGTATTCTGGATAAAACCTATGTAAACTGATAACTGTGCAAAGTTGTATGTTTGGCATCAGTGACTAAATCTTCTTCTGTCATAATGCAATACTGGTATAAATTTCAGTCTCACAACAATTGTGTAGTATAAGTTAAGGCAAAATGTAGAGCGGTCATTGCAGCCACTAATGGATTTAGTAAATTAATTTACATGAAACTTTGCTCATAGGATGGAACAGAGTCTTTTGTTTATACAGGATGAAAGCAAAAATCACATGCACCCACAGAGCAAACAATAAAAATATCTATGTGTTAGTTTTAAACTGTTGAAGACTGTTATCAATCATCTAAAACTGTCATCAGGAAGCTGTCTGAACATTATATTTTCTGGAAAGATAGTACAGTGATTAGGCTATAGACTGGATGACGTGTGGTTCAAATCCCAGCAGCAGCAAGAGATTTTGCTCTTCACCAGATGTTTAGACTAGCTCTGGGGCCCATCCAGCCTCCCATTCAATGGGTAATGGTGTTGTTTCCCAGGTGTGAAGCAGCCAGGGTACAAAGTTGATGGCTCACCTCCATCTAGTGCTGAGGTTAAGTGGAGCCATACCTTCACTACCCCTCTATGTCTTAATGGCATGGACAAAGCCAACTTCACTTTTTTACCTTCTTTCTCCAGTTTTCATCATCCAGTTCAAATGTAAGCTGGTGATGTCTGAATAAAACCACATCAGTGTCAGTGCAGTTAGTTTCTTGACTTACTACCTTTTAGCTTCATCTCTTATCCTTCCTTTCTTGAGGGGAAATAAACACATTTCACAGAACAAAGTTAACTTCCCATGATATACCGGACACACGACTGGAGCCTGACTTTAAAATGAGACTGCTTTCTGCCACAAATTTCAAAAGACAGAAACAACAAGAGATTAAAATCCAGAAAACGCACTCACCAATGTTTTGAAAAATTACTGAAACGTGTGCTGCTGAAATGTCCCACAAAAAATATGTTACATTTCTGTTTAGCTAACCATTAATGACCTCAATACAAGCATCATTGTATATCAGAGAGATCCATCTTATTGTATCTTTGAACTTAAGTAACAATACAAAGATATAACGCGTACCGTTTACGAAATGGAAGATTCTTCTGCATCAATGGACTCTTAGGACTTGTTGCAATTATTGCAAATTCTTTTAGAGCACTGCTTGCTGTCTCGAGATTCAGTGGTGGAGGTATTGGCTTCATCTTTTTGTTGGACTTTAAACTTAGGTCTTTAGGCTGAGAATCTTCATCTTGCCGTATATTTCTGCCGTCATCATGTTTTATGACTTGATCTGAATTTCCAAAACTTTGCATTATTAGAACTGAAACAAAAATTGATGCACATTAATAATTCTGTGCCTTTGTAACATGCCTTTCCACAAGGTGCTTTCTAATTATTGCTATGATCAAACACTGGTACAACAAACATCAAGTTAATGAAGTTTCACAAAATATTACGCATTCCTGCTCAGTTGCTTCTATAAACATTTCTATAAATTTCAATTTAATTATTTACATCCTCATAAATCTGAAGAAAAATTGCAGACATGGCTACAGTCTAATCTGTCCTTGTCCCCTCCATCCCTAACTATCAATCTCCTTCCCTATCTACCCACCCACTGTTCTTGCTACTAACTCAAATCTGGAGTTCTACAACTGATCTTCTACATAAATCATGAAAAGTCATCTACTGCAATCAAATTTAAAATGAATCATCCCCGCAGCACATGTAGTTTTGTTAAGAAAGCATTACTTAAGTTATCAAAACAAACACACACAAAACAGAAAAAATGGTATAACTACTATGCTTTGCTTGGAAATGATGATGAACTTAGTGTGCAATTTAACACAACAAGCACAGTTGGCAGCACTGTCCAAAAACATAACTATTAATGGCAGATCTAGAAATGTCCTAACTAAGCTTAGGCTAGGTTCAGCTAACCAGCTAACTTAACAGTAAGCACAATGCAAAATAGAGAAGGTAATGATGTGTGGCTTTCATCCAACATTGACACCACTGAATGCCAGAACAACAGTGACTGAATTTAGACCCATGGAGGGGAATTAACAATAAGCTGGGGAGGAGGGAGGTTGCAGTATGTCACTGGTGTTAGATATGTGTTCCCATACCAACTTCTTCAGGACACCCATATTTCTGTTTGATAAGGCTCCCCTTGTTCACACATGACAAATTTAACAAGGACAAATTTTAAATATCAGAACATATAATCAATTAATCACCATCACATTCTATACCATGAGTCATGTAAACATGGCACTAACAGAAAACCACAAAGCTGGCAATGAATCTAACAAAAGACTTCTGTCACCAGATAAACTAACAACATCTTTCTCATATTTCCACTTCAGCATATCTTGTGCACTTATTTTCACAGTTGTACACACACAGAGATGGTATACACATTGTGAGGATTATTCCTTACACACAATCTAATCCACGTGTAAATGTTTTCCAAAAACATATCTTGTTGGATGGCCAACGTACTAATTTTCAGTCCAAATGCAACTTGTTTGAACTGAAGCCAAACAGACGCTAATCTATGTTAAAAGCTGTAGTATTTCCTCTGATGGTTAACACTGGCCTTGAAAACTTTTTCTTTATTTGTATATGGCTAATAGATACCATATGGCTTTGTTGTGCTTCAGGTAGTCACCTATGTTGAGATGTGGGTGTGACTCCAAACACATCATTCAACACATTCCCACCACTCCAAGCATTCCCACAGCCTGCTCATCTACCTACATGCTTGCCCATGTTTTCCCCCACTATCTCTGTAACATGTAAAGAGTGATAAGCTGCCAGCTTCAGTATTATCATGTCAGTTCTGCCAAAGACAGTATCACTGTATGTAACACATAATATTGTACAGTTCAATGAACCGCTACAGGTCACCTAAAATTATAATGTTAACAACTGACAATACTGCAGTTTTTGGTAGTGTATGCAAGTGGAATGAAAAGGAAAGAGATACTAATGGGCAATGAAGAGGGAATGAAAGAAAGAGAAGGCACCACACATTTCCCAAATTTTCCTTTTGTGCATCCTGAAATTTAAGTTTACCTTTGCAGAAGAAAAAAAATTACAAAATAATTTGTGTGCATAAGCTAAGGTTACAAAACAATTTAACAATTTAAAAAGAACTTCTAATAAAACACTTACCCCTTAGCATCTTCCACAAAAATAACAACAGCCACAACCACAAAAAAACACAACCACAACCACATCAACAACAGTAGCCAAAGTGCCCTCAGCTGAGACACATGTGGTTCTCATGGCACTGACTAGGACAGCTGTATTATGTATGTGCAGAGTTGTTGACGTACAGATATTTCAGGGGAACCTTGTGATTATTTCACCTCCAAGAATGTGATACCATGTAGTCCAGTATAAAGTACCGATGTTTCGAAAAGGCCCGCTCACTCTATCGTGTACCCTGCTGTTGGAAGATGCAGGTTCCTCTGAAACGTCGATACACATCGACCAAATACCAGACAACACGGCGCCACATTCCCGATGACAGTTATTTCCAGCCCCTAACCAGTTTTTCCAATTGTTAATCCTTCTTCACACATAACAGGAAATAATTTTGTTTTATAACGCAAAGCTGAAGGAAAAGACAGTGTGACAAGAACATTCCAGACAATGCATTTGAACTCAATGAACCTATTCATCCCACAAATTCTTAAACACAATATGCGATATACACCAACATCAACTCCCACCATGTACATAATCAAATGTCGTTTCTTTACAAACCAGAATTAAAAACGCGCTGCCTTGGTTCCGTATTCTAAAAATTTTATCCTCAAACTTCAAACGAAGATCCTTTTGTTTTCATTCCTCTTGTACCTATATTGTTGTTCGGTTGGATACACTGAAATGATTTTGTAATCCGTGAATGATCTAAACATAGATTACTATACTAAATTTTCTAAATATGTGTAGAACGTTGCAATTACAGACGTCTAGATGTGTACCTTTGATATAGACGTTTCAGTTGAGAAATACGTAGTAACAGAAATCGTAACATAATGACAAAGTTCTGTGTCGCAATTTTACACAAAAAAAAAGAAGCTAAAAAATAGCCGCTGCTCTGACCATACTCGCATTATTTTCAGATATGAAACAGTGATCTGCCCCAGGTTAAGTTGCGTTAATAAATCAAACAGGAATGTTAGCGTTATGACTGCCCTTTCATGCCGTCGTTTATGATTTACAAATTCAAGTCTACTTCAAAGTGTTTTGGTAATCCTGTTACTATAGTTCGAGGTTTCGTGACAGGGCTGGCTAATCAGCTATTGGTTAATGGAGTTTCGTATTTATTGAATTGGTAATACCCAGCAAAAGAAACGACGTCTACTGTTGTGGCTTATTCTGTAAGACACAGTTAATACAAATTATGGTAGAGATCAAACATCTGATAAATGAGACGAATTACTTTTCTGAGCAACTGGTGTAGAGGCTACCAGTTTCCATTTCATAACTTTGTGTAGACCCCAAACACTATCGATTTGGAAGCGCGCGTTGGTTGCGGTCTTAGCGTTTGTCTTCCTTGTGTCGCTAACGTGTGTGGGAGTCGAAGGATTTGATTTGCCGTACTGTGCATAAATACAGAAGATCTTAGAGGTAAACGAAATCTGGTCGAATGTGGTAATAGGTTCTTTGACATGAGGTATTGTACAGCGAGGGTATAATAGAGGGAGAATGTTGAAAACTAAATACTTCGGTAGTCGCCATTTTAATAGCGGCATTTACTGTGGGCATTGGATTGTCAATGGTTGATGCTTAAAATAAGAGTTTGGCGCGTTAGCGTCTTGGTACACGAAATTTGCGCTTGTTGCAGAGGAAGACGGTTTTATGTGAAACATACAGTTAATTGGCGGGTGGGAGACTTTTGTGGAATGTAAGGCCTTGTGTTTGGGAAGGTTGCGTCCGACGTTTCGAAGGAACGTTTTCAAATGTTTGCGATACTGTTACGCCTTGGGGCAACATATATTGCAGACATATCATCTGGGAAGATTTTGTGTTAATCCTTGTGATGAGAACGTATTAAAATGCGTAGAAGTTTAGGTTCGATAGGCACGGTTCGGAATTTACAATTTGAGGTAGGCCTCTCATCGCGCAGAACAGAGTATCAGTGATTTCTTCTAGAAAGTGTCTGTTGTTGAAGTACAATAATTGAAGTGGTTTTTAGAACATTCTTCGTGTAATTATTTTTTTCTTCGATCTTGAAGGTTTCTTTACGAGATGCTGGAGAAGCCTTGACGCCTGGAGCTGTATTATGTTTTGCAATTTTTACCTGTTAATGTGAGATTTTTTTATACATTTCATTGAATGCCTGTTAGGCCAAAATATTTTAAGTATTTCAGTTTAGAATAAGGTTTCCCTGTAACAGGTGTAGTAAAAAGTGTGATAAAGGTACTGGGAACACTGGTCGTTTGTGTTTGTATGGGTGGTGGCAGTATGCTAATTGGTGATTTGTTTGGTTAGATGTTGTTAGGTGTGACATGATATGCATTGTGTGTTGCAATTCTACAGCCATCATTTGTAACTCACAGAAAGGTCTCAGATTCTTTTTATTATAGTTTTCTACAGGGTGTCATTCACTATAAGTGTTTCAACAGATTATTATTGACATGGACCTTTGTTGTAATTGCCACACATTCTGTCAACAGTGGCCACATTTTCTCATGGGTATAATCAGTTGGGTGTATAGTGATTGTTGGGGACAGGCCATAGGGTCTTGTGGCTGATGCTGGTTTTTGAAGGTAATATTATTCAGCAAGAAATTATGAACACTGTTGTTAGTAACTTACATTGTCCATGTTTCTGTGTGAAATAGTGAGATGTCTTGGTAAGATTGTCTTGTTAGTAAAACATTTCGGTGAAATACCCTGAAATGCATTGTGTTTTTCATAGAAATTGTATGTGTACAATTTGTATGTTCATATCATGCCTACAGTTTAGTAATTGGGCGTAGCACTAGTTTTTCTATTTTATGTTTATATCGGTGACTTATAGCTCAAACCTTTTAAGACGAAGCACAGACTGCTATGGTTAATCCTTAATTGCTGAATTAAGTCCCATCTGCTATGTACTGGCATTATTAGGACCTCGCCTTATTTTCCATGTTAGCAGGATAAGGGTTAAAGACCCAGTTCATACCGCGCAGTAAATACTTTTCATCTCAGTTATAAAAACCTATCGGTTTATGATGTAAGTGGCACACATCACTGTTTGTTCTCAGATAAATACAAAACACCCACTGTGTGGGCAGAACATACAGTTGTTGAATGTTAAACCTGTTGATGCATCACATAACTGGTAGGCTCTAAAGGTTAACTATGATCAAGTAGATATTGTACAGATCTGTTTGAAGCCAAGATGATGTGGCATCCCTGATGAAATCTTCAAACTAGTAGTGTATAATAGTGTCACAGTTTCTCTATGTACTGTTCCTGAACTGTTGGCAGTTTATTCACTAATACCTTGAAGGTTCCTTGTGCAATGGAAACGATATTTATGAGTGAAATGCCAATACAATAATGTGTACTTAAATGTGCCTAGCTATTCACATCTTGGCCGAGGGAATCATTTTTTGAAATGCAGTGTGAATAGTGATGGTCACAGTAGTTCTATGATGGTTACATGTGTTCCTGGCTTCCAAAATGCAAAAACCCAAGGCCTAATTTTCTTTTATACAAAAATATCCAACTTTAACCTTGTTTATACACAGACCTAAAGTGTAACAATCAGGTATGTAATGGATAACTTTTATGTCTTTGTTGGTAACTCTGACCTTTATCTAGTATGGTGAATGTTGTATAACATGTAAAGGATGTAGAAACACTCATAGTATGATTACATTTGTATATTTTGTTATACGTTATTTTGTTAGAGACGTTATAGTCTTATTGAACAATTGAATAAAAGAAATGTAACTGGTTAAGTATTGGACCAAAAATAAACTTTGATGCTTCTATACTTTAATGTGGAAATGGTTGACACTATTATACTTGAATGTGGAAATGGCTGAATTGCTGTTTTGAAATTCTGTAGTTTTCTTGATGTTGATAGGGTTGTGGTTTGTTTGTTGGTGTACAGATACTGGTTTTACATATTGTTTATTCCTTAATGTTATTAGGAAGTGAATGTTTGGCTTTAAAGCTGAAGTTTTAATTTAATGTTAAATTTTGTGGAAGGAAAAAGAATCTTTGCATTTTTCTTTCAGATTGAAATATGAGTTCAGGTTATCAGTTAAGGGGGACCCGTGTATATGTGGGTGGTCTGAGTGATGTAATTAAGAAGGAGGATTTGGAGTCTGAGTTTGAGAAGTATGGGAAGTTGAACAGTGTGTGGGTTGCATTTAATCCTCCTGGCTTTGCCTTCATCGAGTTTGCCAATGAAGATGAAGCAGAAACAGCCTGTGATAACTTGAATGGCTCAGATTTGTTGGGGTCTAAATTGAGGGTGGAGATTTCTCGGGGTCGACGTGGTGGTGGTAGAAGCTTTCGGGGCAGCCGTGGTGGGGGAAGGGGTTTCTTTCCAAGAGGAGGTAGTAGGGGTGGTTATAGTAGTGACAGGGGAAGTTACCGTGGGAACCGTGGTAGAGGGGGTCCCCGGGGTGGTAGGGGGCGCTACGGAGATGACTACAGCTCTGGGCGCGGTGGTTATGGAGGCAGCCGAGACTACGATCGCAATGGTGGCCGAGGAGACAGCTATGGAAGCGATTACTACGGTGGTGGCAGAGATTCTGGGTCTTCAAGGTATCGCAGTCGATCACCAGTGGGGCGTGGCAGGTATTTATCAAGTTAAACTCTACGTTACACTACGTACATGAATCTTCGCAAGAAAAAAGAACACCGTTTGTCATGAGACAATTTGCAGTCCATATTAAACATGACAGTGCATACATGATGGGTGGAAAGCACCCACTACATCGAGTACAAGTAACTTGTCTTTTGCAGTAATGAATTTTCCTCGGTCACCTGGGATAATCATCATTGAAGGCATGTAGTCTTCCTTCGGACTAGGCAGACGTCTCATGGCATTTTTTCTTGTGGACTCTAGTAATTGTACGAACCCTAGTGTATTCTGTATGTGTTCAATGGAAAGGTGCCTCGCATAATTTTCTACCGATATTTGACACAATTAAGCGGCACGCTGAAAAATCGCAAGTTTATCAGTGATCTCCAAATTGTGCTTCGATATATATATATATATATGTGTGTGTGTGTATGTTACTGTGCCTCAGTATGTAGATGCCACTTTGCCCCTTTCTACGAATACTGCTACAACTATTTGCAGCTCCAGAGACTATGGAAGTTCTGAGGGTTCGTTTGGCTACAGTGCAAGGCGATCAGGTGATACGTACTAACAGGGCGTGATGCGACGAAAAGGATTCAGGTACTACGAACCTTTTAATATATATCTGCAGTGACATTCACGACATACTTCCAACCTCTCATTTCTGGAAAGGCAAATAATACTTCGACTCGTTTCCCATGTATGCTCACTTTTCTCAGGGCGCCCTCTGTTTATAATATTGGTTATTTGGAGGGGGGGTGGACAGCCAGAAGATAAATGTAATCCATTATAAAATAGACATCATAGCATGACTTGCTCCATGTAATTGCTACGTTATTGCTAAAACTACTACTTAACTACTACAACAACCCTGGAATTGCTGCATGGTGGAAATCTTTTTACCTTTCTGCATAAAAGAGCCAAAAGAACTTGTCGTCACATTTTACTTAATGAAATTATAATGCATGAAAGAACAATAAAAGAATTCTCTGATCTTGTCGTCCATGTATGCATCTTGCGGCAATGATAGACGTATGTTTGTGTTCCAATGTTTACAGTCCCCTAACTTCACGACCACAAATTTGACCTACAAGAGAAAGAGGGGAAAATGTTTCAGCGATACGACGTTCATATGTGGTCAATTTCTACGCATGAGTTGTCAAAACTTCGAGATGTAAGCTACAGCCTATAAGTCTTCGTGCTCACCTAAGTTCTAAAGGGCAAGTTCTACGAACATATGTTTATAATGAAAAATGTGTCGATTACTTTCCATTTGCAGTGAAAAATAGTGCTCTCCATTTGTGAATAGTCATCACAAGGTGATGGCATACATGTTCAGTGGTATTCATTTATTTTAATTATTTTGCTTGTATTTTTCTATTTCATGTTAGAAAGAACTACATAATAACATGATCTTTCAGTGAAAAAAGTTTTGAATTGGCTCTGCACGTTGTATTGAAATGTATGTAAAGCCAAAACCTTAATGTCCATTTGTACCACAACAGCTCCAAGAATTAGATGAACGTTTCCTTTTAGTCTTGTTTGGGAGGGGGAATGCAGCATTGAAGAATACATTAATGTAACATTTAATGCACTCTGTGAAGGCAAAGCATTGTGAAAACCCATACATTGCAACTTTCATTTTATATGTACTTGGAATAGTATGGTATCAGCTTCACTTTCATTGTGATTTCTTACAAGTGCGTGCTTTATTTGAAAAGTCTGCCGATAAAATTATGAAAATTGGAATCAGTTCTCTAAACATGTCATTTTCAAGGTAATGAACTTGATTTCATGTAATCTTTTTCAGTAGTTCCGGGTTCCATTGTAAATTAGGCTACAGTTTCAGAAAGTGAAGGCTGAATCGAGGGCATATTTTTTTTTATAATGCTAGCCACTTCAAGGATAATTGTTTTACTGGTGAACATATTCAGAACTGGATGAACTAAAAAATAATCGTAGTGTTATTGAAATGGGTGTGGATGAGAGTATGAGTGAGTAGGTTTGGTTCAGGTGTTGCGATGAACCCTTCTGAAGGAATGCGCTGATATAGTAAGGGTGAAACTCCAATGTGTAGGGTGTCAGAGGTAGTTTATGCTTGTTTTTTATGGTTATATAAGGCTGCAAAAGTTGGAGACATAATAGCAACGTTTCTGGACAAGTTTTGTGTCATACACAGCGACTTCAGAAGTGGAAACTTAACGTATTATCTTGAAGGAACGGACAGACTAGCATGGCTTATGTTTTTGAATAGTGTGGCAGGATATGTAATTATCAGCTTCCTTTCTGTTTATCATATGGAGGGAAATGTGATTGGCTGCATCATGTGGAAGGATATAACAAAAATAATTACTACACATTGGTTCAGTACAGAACTCAGTATTGTTGTGACACTATGTAATTCAGCAAAAGTAGCATCAGTTGCTCCTGAAATCTTTCAGTTCAGATTGTTCCTTCCCCCCCCCCCCCCCCCCCCCCTACACTGGTGAATGTGAAGATAGAATTTGAATAAATTATGTTCCATATCATTCTGTTTCTTTAGTAATTCTTGCCCTTAAGACCTATTGCATCAAGAGAACTGAACATGCAGGTCATTCCAAGTAACTGCTAGATGGTGGAGGACATGGTGTAAGACTTTACCTTCATAAATTCCAAGCAGAATTTGTGGACAGTGGAAAGGTACATCAAGGGATAACTGTAAGGTTTGATATTGCAGTAGTGTTGCAATGTACAGTGAGATGCAGAAGGTATTTGCAGGTCAAGCTCAATGGAATGTTTGAACTGTCTTATAATTCTCTATGGCATATGGGACCAAAACTTGAATTTTATGTTTTTATGGGACCATTTTAAATTAATATGAAATCAAGGAAATGGAAACTTATTATGTAAAAGGTAAAGGTAAAGCAGTCCCACTACAGGCCCTGAGGGTTCCAGGAGGTTGAGGCTCCCAGATTTTAAGACAATTGGCACATGAAGGTGGTAAGGTCAGCCCTACGCACCGGCCGCCCTTACCCCCAGGTAATATCCCTGGTACTCATTTCTGTTAGAGGCTTAGTCAACCCCAGGGCCATAGTGCGGCAGAAAGGATTATGTCAATGAAAAAATCCAATGACACCATCGGGAATCGAACCCGCGACCTTACGGCTTGTAGCGCAGTGCCTCAAGCAACTGCGCCACCGCGTGCCCCCAAACTTATTATGTAGCTGTTGATAAACTTAATAAAAGCATACAGTATTATATTGAAAATATAACCTAGTTGAATATATTGCATTAAAAATGTAATGTAGTTCAGCTCTTTGTGTGTATTAACACACAACTGCTGTTATATTTTCCACAAAGTTCCATTTAGTGCATAATTTTATCTTTTTCTGTTCACATAGTACAGTTTTCATAAAATTTAAATGCCCACCCCCAATAGGATGAAGGGTAAAGCAAGTTGCTGATTCTTCACATTACTTTTGTACCTTGTGCACCTCATCATTCCTATTAAGGGCAACTCGGATGTTACTGACATCAGACTTGCAAGATATTTCCTCAGTGCTGATGCCCTACATTGGTGACAAAAATGGTGACTGGAGGTTTATTTGTCACCCTGAGACACATCAGATGTCAACTTTTAAGCATTTCTGATGGCTGCACCTCACAAGACATCTGTGGGTATACCTGTTTTCAGGTGACACCAGTCATCTTTGTGCTTTCACATTCTCAGGGTCTGTAGTGAACAGTTCATTACAAGGTTTGTAACAGTAATCTGTACAAAGGAGTTTAAAAAAAATTGGGCAGCACTGATGCCAAAAACTAAGGTGACTCAAGTGTATACGTGGCACATGGGTATTGTTAAGAATTTTGGATCCCAGTAAGAAAGTCTGACATGTTTCTGTAGGCAGAAGGTGACAGCTTGCTTTTCTCTGGCATCTGTTGCAAATTGCCAGCCAGTTGTATTGTAAGGGGTCCAAAGTTAAGGAAACCATTGGGCACAAGAATGGGATAGAAGGGGGG
>Ga0268261_10002615_pt1 | contig 12953 bp, 12 predicted proteins | sample TergutNc150P1_FD_190353 | JGI IMG/M metagenome (GOLD analysis project Ga0268261, IMG submission 190353) | Nasutitermes corniger P1 segment gut microbial community from laboratory colony in Florida, USA - Nc150 P1 (SPAdes) (version 2) | ecosystem: Host-associated > Arthropoda: Insects >... | reverse complement strand
AACTGTACGCTCTGCCCACACTGTATTTATGTGTTTTGTATTTATCTGAGAACAAACAGCGACTTGTGCCACTTACAGCATAAACTGATTGGTTTTTATAACCAAGATGAAAAGTGTTTACAGCGCAGTACGGACTGGGTCTGTAAATAAAGCGGTCTGCGCTTCGTCTGTAAAAGGTTAATGAAAGACACAGCTGGACTGAGCTGAGTGTGACCTGCATAACAGCAGAGTGGTGGAAGCCAGTTTACCAGCCATGTAGTCTTATCATATTAACAAGTATAATTTCTGTCAGACACAACCCTTTATTATTCTTGTAAACACTACATTTTTAGATCAGCAACTGATCATCTTCAGGTGTTCCAATACAAAAATAATTTGAAACAAGATTAAAAACATAAACAAACTTTGCAACACCTAAAATGACGTAAAGAATTCATTACAGGCAATTTGTAATTGTCAATGGTTTGTCACATAACTACAAACAGTGCAGTGTTTACGGTTATGAAATGTTTTAGGGTACCAGTTCCTGAGCAAAATGCATTCAAATGGAATGAAATTAAAATCTTTTTGTTTTTTAGGTCATGCATTATAGCAAGTAACTGGCTAGACATTTTTTATCTCCTGGTATTTGATGTACAACACGATACAAGTTGCAGGTTGAGTGCTGGACATTGTAGTTTCTTTACTGCCAGGTCTTAAGCCTTCAATATTTTCTCTTTCTATTACCTGTAATGATATGTGGATTATACATTATGCTTTTGGTTTGCTAATGCATGACTTAGGATTTTTCATACTAGGAAAAGTTTACTTTTATTTATTCTGCTTCTGTATCTACTAGTCCATGTTTTCATTATCATTGTTTTTTTATCCAATCTTGGCAACTACACTGATGTCCAATAATCTTTTCACTCTCTGATGTTTACTCCATGCACCGCAGCTTCTTACTAAGGTCAGTATCTACACACCTTGTTTCCAAAGACTTTTGTATTGAAACACCTGAAGAAGATCAGTTTCTGATCAAAATATGTAGGATTTACAAGGATAATAAAGGGCTGTGTCTGACAGAAATTTACTTCTTTACGTACTTATACACACACGAAGGAATGGCTGACATACAACTGATGTACAATCTCATCCCTATTCCCTGTAACTCAGGAGCTTCTTCCATTCCTCTCTGTTATGTACTTTTTCCTGCCACCCTTCTCCACCGACTATTCTTCTATCCTCCCTCACTTCATCTTGCCATCTATTTCTTGGCATACCCCTCAATCATGTTGTTCCCAAATTCATATACAATACTCTTTTGGGAATTCTATTTTCTTCCATTCTCTGTACATGTCCAAACCAACGTAATCTATTTACCCATACTGTCTCTGTTATAGTAGGTTTTTTAACAACTGCATAAATTTCTTTATTGGTTAATATCCTCCAGTTTTCTTTTTCATTGTCATACACTGGGCCTAAAATTCTTCTATACACTGTCCTTTAAAAAATGTTAGTTTGCTTTCTATCTCTCTTTGTTAGCATCCAGGTTTCTGACGCATATGTTACCATTTTGTCTATTATTGTGTTCTTTAGTATTAATTTTAGTTCCTTTGATACGTTTTTATTTTTAAAAAATTTCTGTAACATGAAGTATGTTTTGTTAGTATTTTTTATTCTTTCTTACAAGTCTATTTGGTAACTGTTATCTTCATTAAGTATAACTCCTAAATATTTGAAATTTTCAACTCTTTCAAATTTGTAATTTTTTATTTTCAAAATGTCCTTTTTTATTTTGCTTTAAACTGTTTTTCCTTTCCACTGTCATATATTTTGTCTCTTCTTGGTTTATCTGTAGTCCAACAGCACGGCATAACACTTTTGTCTAATTCTGATATCAGTGAAAGCTGTGGGCCACACTAAACTTCAGTAAGTGACCACCAGCAGAACTGTCTTGTTGACTTGACTTGACTGAAGTGGGACATGGGTTAATTTACGGTTCTTCTGCAGGGACTCTTTGTAAATGTGTAAAGAACAACAACAACAACAACAACAACAACCAAAGGTTAAAATTTTGTTGTCAAATGCCAAGAATTCTCAGTGACTTAATGAAGGCCAGAAAGAATTAAAGTTTTTACAACACATGCAGAATTTAAATCCTTTGACTGTACAGAACCTGACATAATCAAATCCAGCTAATTTAACTCTGAGGTGGTGGCTTCAAATGCCCACTGTATATCTTGACAGTACGGTTTTTTTGCTTAGTGTGGACATTAAATTGCTAACAAGCAAAAATATGGATATCAGCATATGGCATGATAGACCATTCTGCAGTTCATTTTAGAGACAGATCAGATGTTCATACATGTTATCAAAAAGATGTGGCAATTTGTTACACTATATAACGACACATACCTGGGAATCTTAACATAGCCTTCCGGTTTACAGGGTTGAGCTTTCGATTCAGCACTCAGACTACTGGCAGCTAAATCACTGTCCACTTGGCTGATCTTCCAGGACTGACTGAAGTGCCTTGCAAACCCGGAAGGTATGCCACATGTTGACGGCAGAACTAGAGAACACTGCAACGGTATTAACAACACTAATAATTAATATTACAACGGTATTAACAACACAAATAATTAATATTACAAATTTGACAGTAATCTGATGTGGTCAAAATTTAAATTTTTAAGAAATCTCTCTGTTATGGCTTTGCATCTGCACACATACAATAACTCTACAGTATCTCAACAATGTTTGTTATATTAATGACTCAGCTACAGGATGGACGATCTGGCTTCTGATTGCCAGCCAGCAGGGGCACAAGCTTTTTCTCTTTTCCAATATGCGCAGACTTGACCTGGGACCCACCCAGCCTCCTATTCCACATGCACTGACCACTCACCTGTATGTATTATCAAGTTTAAGAATAAATGGAGCTATACCTCTACTCCCCCTATATGCCTGCATGATATGCCCAGGAACAGTTTGTTTAACTTCACTGATTGCCTTTACTAAACAATACTTTTAAATTTTAGTTCTAATCCATTCTTGACAATATGGACTACCACATTATGTAATAAGATTTCCAAGCATATGTAATGTTGAAACTTGTATAAAGAAAGACCCAGGCTCAAAATCACACATCTGGATCACATTGGTGAGACAGATAACCAGTTTACACAAAATTTAAAAAATTAGCCAGAGATTCTTCCAGGACATATTGACCCTTAAAGACAAGTGTGCCAAATGCACCATGATCCTCCAAAACACACTCGGAACCACCCACCTGAGGAATCATCAGATCCCAGCAGACCCGAATCCTCAGAATTTTCATGTTGTATAAATGTGTTGATAAAATGTCATACTGGAACATCTCAATAAAATAACAACATTGCTCTATAGGGGCCACATGTGAATCCGAAGATTCAAACAAACTAACAAAAAATACTTTCCTAACAACTCACGAATGCACAAATTGTCACCAAGAACTTGTACAAAACGAGACAAATATTTTGTGTTCATGTATATTTACCTGACTAAAAGACAAGTATTTCTTTGCAAATTTTGAGGTTTTCACAGCAGTGTCAGTGAAGGTCCCAATGTTTTGGGATGTGACAATACATTGTTAGTGAGTAGCCTGACCTTGAAAAAAGTAATGCATTGTCTTTACTCTCAAGCATCAAGCGGACCAAAACAATTTTTCTACGTGTTCATCAGGCACTCATAATGACTAATAATTTTGTGGCACCAAGTTTGAAAAACTATCAGGACCTTTCACCATAAAATGATTAAGTAGAATCAAAGTGGGCAATATGAAGATGTGAGAAGAAAGTGTTATGCTAGGGAAACATACATACAAGCAAGTACAAATTTAGCTCAACAAACAGTAAAATTACATGCTCTTACTGTGTTCTGCTTGGGAAAGAAGCTGTCTCACATATGAATTCATAAAATAGTCAGGTGCATAGTGTACATGCCGTAACTCATTTCCAAAATGCCAATATATTTATGAATGTGGGTCAAATCATGTCTATTTCTTGACAAAAAATGTAGCAGCATTTACCTTAGGATGAGCAGTGATGGCACATTCCTGACAAATGAAAGCATAATGTCCAAAGTGAATGCTATCAAGGCAGGCAGCACATTTGATGGCACGCACACACAGCTTCTGGTCAAACCTGTAAATAATGTGTCATGGTGACTCACTTCATTTCCATCAGCTGTCCTGCTAATTAATGCATCCATATAGGTGAACATACCTGTGTGGGATGTTATGATGCATGCGCTGAAGTGACGGCTGTCGAGCAAAGCAGCCTGGTGTCTGGGATCCAGGCGACTGAACCAGGTGTGTCAGTGCCTTCTTTGACAGCGAGGTGATCGGTGACATTGCAGTAACAGGAGATGTCCTGCCACTAACAGCATCAGCTGCATCAAGGATATATCAACAGCAAGGTCTATTGAAGCAGTCCAATGAGAATGCATGACAGAGTCCAAAAATTTTACAATTCATTTACCCCTTAACTGTCCTAGAATAAAGTGCCGAGAAAGGAAAGCTTCACAATCTGTACTCCTCACCAAATATTCATGTGATCAAATTAAGGAGAATGAGATGAGTGAGACATGTGGCATGCATGGGGGGAGGGGAAGACAAATACATATGAGGTTAAATTAAGGAAAGCTGAAGGACAGAGGCCAGTTGACAGACGTGGGCATGGATCGGAATTTGAAAAATAAAAATAACGGTTACATATGGTGCAACAGATTGCTATATAAAGTCATACCACCATGTGCTGGCCATACTGTCGGTGGCTCCGCACAGGACCTGTTGCTTGTTTGCTGGTAATTGTGACTAGCAAAGTGCCTGGTCTTCCTGGAAGGTGTTGCAGCTACCAGTACAGTAGGCTCCTTCTGCCGGTGACCAAACAACTTGTCTGTCAAAGTCTACAAAGAAAAAGTAATACATCACTTTGATATCTGACATGCAGGAGCAAAGCCTGGTATATAAATTCAGTTATGGGAAAATGCAACTGCAGTACAGGACTGACAACTGTCAATTCAGCTGCATAATGTTCAAGATTCTCACAATTTTTATGCTAAAGTTTCAGCAATTCTGAAATGTGACACAATGTCAATGGGTAAGAAGTTACAAACGTTTCAAAGCACTATAATGTCTTCATCTTTAGGGAAGGTACTACAATCCTCTGAAACGTCAGAACTACTTATGCCATGACATAGCACCACAGGCCAGAAGAGCTGAACCTGCTGCACAATGATGTATGGTTCAGAGCACAATTTCTAAAACTCTAACTGAGCATACTTGTACCCACACCACTGGCCAGGCACATATAAAGCTACAAGCCACAGCAGTGTACAAGCTGCAAATCAGGAGTTTGTTGAAAAGTACTTGTTTTAGTGATTCACACATTTACTATTTGCCCAATTGCAGAATTTGCAACTCAACTGGATACATTCACTGAAGAGAAAAGCTGCTGGGGCACCGACAAAAAATACTTGTTGAACAAGGCTGAGTAAGAATTGTGTGAAATTCTTAAGTAGGTGTAAAAATTTGGTACAAGAGTTTAATAATGTCAACATTTATGTATACCTTCTTTTTCTTGTTGGCATCTTCCATCCTATTTTGTAGGTAATCAATAAGTTTGGTTTGTTGTTGAATTGTTGCCTCACTCTTGGTCTCACGTTGTTTATAGAATGCTTGCAGCTCTGTCAGTGTAGCTTCCAGGTCAGAATATCTGTGATATATCAGATACATTACACGGGGAAAACACTGGTTTATAAATAAAACACGTCAAACTGCAAAGGAAGATAACCAAAAAAAAAAAAAAAACCTTCAAGGCACATCATGACAAAACAACTCCCAACTGATATCTGAAACACAATGCTTACCCTCATGTTGCAATCCGTTCTGCTAAAATTTGAGCAGTACCTTGTAATAGATACCTTTTCAAATTTTCAGTAGCAACTTAAATCCCAACAGAAACAGACACCTACCGAAGGTTGAACTGTAGGTGCTGAATGTGTCCAATATCACTGACATTTAACAAGTAAAACCGTGGAAGTCTGCAAGTACATTGCCTTGCTCATCTTTAATGAGTTAATCCTAGGTGAACAGCATTTCCTAAACTTGTATGCCCCTACATTAGTCCCTAATATTGAGTCCTTATTCTTTATTTTAAGCTCACTGACTTTGTTTTTAAGATATTCCTCTTCTTTTATTATTTGCAAAAAAAATGTCACCAGCTTTATACCTTAAATTGGTCAAATTATCTAGTAATTTAATCTGAATTCTAAAATAATTCAGATCTACCCAAGTCCATGCGATTGTACAAAACTGAGCACCCTTTTGATCACACAACAACCCATTTGGCTTTAACTTGTAGTAACTTAAATTACTGATTTGAAATTCTCTGAATTACTTTCACAAGAATTCTTCTTGGACTGTTTGTCCCTGGAAACAAAAGAACTACAGATATTCGACATATCTGGAAATACCTGCCACGCAACATAATGCCACAATCCAAAAAAGTGGAATCTATGTTACACTGTTGTAAAGAATGTTTATTAAATAATAAATGGAAAGGCATATGGCATGTTCTTGTGTCTTCACACAATAAATATACTTTCACAGATTTAATATTTTAATATTTTGTGACAAAACTTCAAAAACATAAATTCAAACCAAAATTAACTTGCTCAGTTTGTGAACAGTTTAAGTTTCAAATTGCCCTCACCAGTACTGTCAAGACCCAATCAATCTAATTTAATTTTTTTTATCCCATTAGAAGTTCAAACACATTTATATATATTTTTTTAGAAATTCGTAAGTCCGTGCATCATCACACGATTCAAATAAATTAACCAACTAGATGCAACAGTTTCACAAGTTTATTACTTGACGTTTATGTACAGCTCAACACGTTTCGGGCGCTTCCACGCCCATCATCAGGAGCATACAACTGTATCAGCAGCCTCTGGTTTTACTGTTGGAGTGCGGTGGTAGCAGTGCTGTTGGTCGTGGTCTGGTTGGTAACCGGCCAGACCACGACCAACTGCACTGCTACCACCACGTTCCATGGTAAAACCAGAGGCTGTTCATGCAGTTGTATGCTCCTGATGATGGGTCTGGAAGCGCCCGAAACGCGTTGAGCCACACATAAACATCAAGTAATAAACTTGTGAAACTGTTGCATCTAGTTGGTTAATTTATTTGAATCAAACATTTATATATCTTGATACTATACATCTTCCATGAAATATATGTATATAAATGTTTTATTACCAACAAATTTCACATATACACATAACTATGAGACTACTCCACGTTGCAGCTAATGTATTCCTTATAGCCATCTTCATGGAGCACAGGTAAAGAACATATATGGAGTCAAAATTCAAATCCATCAGTTGTCAAAGGTAAAATATACTGTAAATATATTATTACAATACCCATGAGTAGTGTTAATAACATGTACACATTGCAATTAAACAGGACTCAAATCAAAATCAAGTGCATCCACACATCTAACACTCTAATACTCACTTTGAGCTTGTTGAGTGTTAAATCCGAAAATGCTTGAAGAAAATTTAACAATTTCAGATGTTTCGATGCACTTGATTTTAATTTGAGTTTGGTATAATTATAATTATAATCTGTGTGACTATATATATATATATATATATATATATATATATATACACACATATATATAGTCAACATAGCACATGTATATCATAATAAAAGAGTATGTTTGAAATGAATTTTACAGTTTACTACAGATGAAGTTAAATTCTAACTCCATATATATATATATCCTTTAATTATTAAGTGCTCTGTGAAGATGGCAATAAGAAATACCTAGAACATGTTGTAGCAGTCTCATATATACATGCGGATAAGGAAAATTTGCCGTGCAATTTCTTGGTAGTAAAATTATATATATATATATATATATATATACTGCAAAGGAATAATGTAAACATAGCAATACGACAGTCCTACTCTAAACATGCTCTTGGTGTTCAAGACATCACTTTCTAAAGTACAGTCAAAATGTGACAAGATAAATTAAGGTACAGTAGAGTATTGATGTTTGCCAGTAGTTAGGACTTTTAAAACGGTCACAAATATTGGAATCAGCCAGTAATTAGGACTAACAAAATGGCCACAAATATTGGAATTAGCCAGTAATTAGGACTAACAAAATGGTCACTAATATTGGAACTCACAGTCAATGTAAAACATTTTTTGCTTCCAAGAACAAAGGAAATACCAGTAACAAAAATATAAATAATTTCAAACAGCATGAAAGTTTATTACTAATATTATACAATAAACAATTAAAAGGAGTTTCATTCCAAAAATCATAAAAGCAATCAACATCTCTTGATCAAAGACAGCTTGACTGAACTGAGAATGATCTGTGCAAGAGCAGGAGAGTGGAGTGGAGTGGCTCACCTGCCAGTCACATGGTCTTATCCTGATTTGTCAGAACCAGTCATGCAAGGTCAGAAAATTGAATTAAAATGGGTGAAAACAAGACATCAGAATCCCAAACTCTGAGAACCTACTGTTTCATCTCTTTTCTTACCAACATATTTTGAACCTTCCATCAAAACAATTCACAATAACAAAGAAATACATACTTGATATTCAGTTGCTGGATCTGGTCGTTGGAATCTTCAAGATCCCGATTCAGCTTAAAATTGGATTCCTTCACAGAGTTGATTTGTGTGAGATATTGTGTGAGTTCTTCTTTCAGAGCAATACATTCCTGTTGAGATGCCTGCAGTTGGCGCTGAACGTTACGCAATTCTAATTCAGAGGCACAGTATCTATCTTCAAGTTCTGTCACCTAACAAGAGACACATACACATTTATTAACTGTTATCTAACAAGGCACACATGTACATTAATTTTGGTTGTCACCTAACAAGAGAAACATACATATTTACTGGCTGTCACCTAACAAGACATAGATACATAACAATTTCAGTTGTCACCTAACATGAGACAAATATATATTCACTATTTCCGTCACCTAACGAGACACATACATACTTTGCTTTTAGTTCTGTTACCTGACACGGGACACAAACATTCAGTATTTCTGTCAGCCAACAAAACACACAAGTGTAATAATTTTAGTTTTGTCACCTAACATGGAACACACATACATACACTCTGTCACCTAACAAGACATGCACATAAAATAATTTTAGTTCTGTCACATAACAGAAACATAGGCCTGTACATTCACTAATTCTGTAACCTAAACAGACACATGTATAATCATTTCTATTCTGTCACCTAACAAGGGACAAATAATAATAATAATAATAATAATAATAATAGTTCCATCATCTACAAAGTGACACACACACATTCACTAGTTCTATCATGTAACTAGTTGTATACAGATAATCACCACTGTAGGTATATAATCCATTGTAGCTTCCAAAACTCACCTGCCTCGTTCGCTCGTCACCCAAATCGCGGTAATCGTCTATCTGAGACTGCAAGACTGCCACATCATCTGTGTGGGCTTGCAGCTCTGTTTCAAGACCCTGAATTCGTAATTCTGCACGGATACGGAGGGACTTCTCTTCATTTATATCCTGGCAAGCTTTCTGGAACTTCTGTTGTAAAGACTCAATTTCTGCCTGCAGAGACTTCCTGTCAATGACACACATCATTGTAATAACCAATCTGTGTCCTCAATTCAAGGATAAATCTGGCAATAAGTGCTAAAAGTTATATAAAGTAAGAAAGTCTTCTGTCCATCAAATTACAATAACCCAACATACATATTTTCTGCAACACTCTGCTAACTGTAGCAAAACCAACTGAAGACCAGTCATGGCATGAGAAGGTGCAAACATCCCAATGAATGTACAACAACAAAATTATAATTTTATAAAAATATTGCATTTATCTGAAAGACAGATAAGGACTTATTCATAATCCATCATCATAAGAACAGGGTATCACCCCATAAATATGCAGAATTTAATAAATTCTCTATTCATTCTTGTTTCCTGAAAATTTAAAGAGTGTGGAAGGAAGGGGAGGGGGGGGGGCCTTTTATTTGGGTAAATATGATAGAAGCCCAGGAAAGCTGTTCACTTCAGTTCAAAAAAAAAGTCAGCTTCTTAAAAATATGCAGTCAAAAATATTTTTTTACTTCAGTTTTAACACCAAAGATTAAATTTATGATTCAAATATTCATAACTTGCCACTTCTAAGATTCAGTTTAATATTGTAATATCACAACCCCATGAGACCCCTTTCCACTTACTTTTCCTCAAGATTGTGTGTTTGTCTGCTTTCATTCAGAGTAAAATAACACCATAAAATTGCAAAACCCTAACGAAATTACAGAGACAGAACAGACACAAGTTTTAGATGCCGTGAAAATTATCATCTTGTCTTCTGGCATGCAGAACCACAAAGCCTGCTAGAAATTCACCAACATTTGGGAGGAAGTTACTGCTTACAACTTCAGGGCACAAATCTCTACATTTAACCAAATATTAGATGAATACCTTTTCCCATTTCATTGACTGAAAACCCAAGGTGGACACAACATAATCATGCACAAAGTCGAACACATTCTGTATCAGTACCTTACAGAAAACTGATGACGGTAAAGGGTGGTGTATTATACAAAGGGTGGTGTATTATACGAAGGTATGTAGGGTTGCCTTGTGTTCCACTAAATGCAACATATCATTTTCTCCATACCTAATCACTTTACGTCTTTGGATAACCACATATCTAGCTTGATAAACATGCACACCCCACTTTTCGCACACTTTATGTGCAATTCTCTTTCCTCTTTGTAGCCTACTTTGCATTTCAAGACCAAATGTAGCCAATCACAAATGCAATGCAATGCAACTGCTGCTATGACAAGAGATGGACCTTACTTTTCCTCTTTAAACAGAGCTTCCTTCTCTTCGTGTGTCTTTATCAGCTTCTCTGCCTCTTCCAGCTCATCGTCATGTACTGTACACAGCTCCTTAAGACAGTTGTTATTCTAAAACAGAACAATGCTCTGTCATGCCTTGAACTGACACACAGCCACACATCTCTTGACATTTAATCATTAGATTCTAAAGAATCATTCAATTCATATAAACCTAATCTCAAGACAAACTTAAATAGTCCTTGCCACATTCACTACCAGTATATCACCTAATTCATGTTTTTAAATAAAGAAATGTAGAGAGAAATATGTTGTTCCTTACATGCCACAGACAGAATCCTACCATTATTCTGCATGTACAGAAAATTACTTACCAAACTGCATACGATATTATTTGCCTTTCTTCTTATGAATCTGGGCCAGGTAACAAAGAAAGTATAGCAACTCGCTACAGGCTGGACAGTCCAGCAACTGAATCCTGGTAGGGGGCAAGATTTTCTGCACCTGTCAGGACTGGCCCTGGAGCCCACTCAGCCTCCTATACAGTTGGTACTGGATTATTCTTGAGGGTAAAGTGGCCAGGCCATAGTGTTGACCACCCACCCCATCTAGGGCCTAGGTTAAAGAAAGAGTAGAGCTATACCTCTACTCCCCCTCTGGGCCTTCATGGCCTGTATTAGGGAGAACTTAACATTTTACCTTTACCTTTATAACAACTTGCAATATACAAAAGTTCAAATTTGGCTGCCAGGTGCTAGATTCAAGTCCTCTACACCATACAATTAGTGCTCTATAATGCTATCCACTCCCATATGATTCCTAATCATTTCTCAGTCTGGGGCAAGAATAAAAATTTGGGGCACTTGGACAATAAAGGAACTGAGAAAAGTAGACATAAATAAACTCGGTAACAAGAAAATTGCATGTTGAAGAATGCGCACATTATAGACTGTACTTTCAGGCAGTAGAAAATTTGTGCCAAAACCATGAAGTAGAATAACTACCAATTTATAATGTCTATGGATCTATCTACATAGGTAAAATAATTTACCCCTTGCCAGTGGCATTTGATACATAGGAATGATAAGTGTGAATCTACATAGGAATGATAAGTGTGAATCACTTGCCAATTCCAGACTGCTGTTTCTTCTCCTCTGATCCTCTAACTCAGCTTCAAGTTTCACCTTGTCATCACGAAGATGGCTTATTGTCTCACTCAGTCGTTTCACTTCTGTCTGCAAATCTCTCACTTGCTGCTCCAAAACCTTCACCTGTTTGTGGGCCATTTCCAGTTCATGTTGCAAAGTTAGTGTAGAAGACTTACTGGAGTCCAGCTCCATCATCTTCTGGGTCAGCAATGCTCTTTCCATCTGAATAGTAAACAAAAAAGAAAAAAACAGATTCACAAGAGCAACAAATAGGAGATATAAGCTGAAGAATGTGTTGTTTTTTAGTCACTGTACTGCACCATTGGTGGACAAAAAATTTAAAGTTGTATTTCTCTTGAGCAGACTACTTCAGCAGCTTCCATTTACATCTTGATACGGTGAGTGTGATTGTGGAGACTGGCACAGAGCACATACAGCTGTAACATAGGCTCTGAACACTGGCTGGGGGGGTCAGTGTTTTTGCCCATGTTCAAAATGTTTTCATTTTGTCAGAAGGCACAATGGGAAGAGGATATACAGAATTTTGTTACCAAGACTGATCACCGCAGAAAGGACACCATCAGTTGCTATGCAGCAATGATGTTGAGCTCTCTACAACAGGCAGCACCAAGATAACAGCACTCTGTATAACAGACTGTTGATGTACACTGTGGGCAGGTTTGTAAATTCTGTAGAGAAGTTTCACTTTAACCCTTAGGCGACTAATGTCATATATATATGGAGCACCCATTCTTGATGTTTCTAGATCACACACAACGACGCAGCACAGTCGGTAGGACTCCTCTGGACGAGTGATCAGCTCGTCGCAGAGACCTCTACCCGACAACACACGACACTCACAACAGACAAATAT
>Ga0268261_10002614_pt1 | contig 12954 bp, 7 predicted proteins | sample TergutNc150P1_FD_190353 | JGI IMG/M metagenome (GOLD analysis project Ga0268261, IMG submission 190353) | Nasutitermes corniger P1 segment gut microbial community from laboratory colony in Florida, USA - Nc150 P1 (SPAdes) (version 2) | ecosystem: Host-associated > Arthropoda: Insects > Digestive... | reverse complement strand
GGGAAGGAAGAGGAAAGAAGTGAAAAACTACTGGGCTACATATCCTACAGTAACTACACCAGTATTTTTACAGACAGTGGGCTGGAATTAATTTGAGGCAATAGAGCAAGCTTGGCATTTCAGTGAAAATAGCTAACTAAAAGATATATAATCTGAATCCTTCTTGGTGACAACTACCATTTTGAGAATCATCTCCATCCTTGTCATCAGGGAACTGAACCAGTTCCCTGATAATGATGATGGTTCTTGAAACATTAGTTTATGTGCCATTTAACCAACTGACATGACTGTAAGTCTGAGAGAACTTTATTACGTTAACTGAATGAAGGATGCTTCATCCTTTTCAGGGCAAAGGTCCACACCTGTTATTGTCGGCTGGTATATGAGTCGCACGTGCAAAAATATTAGTTAGTTGTCTACCTAACCACCTAAATTATTGTGTGATTTTTATAGTCTGTACACAATTTACAAAGGTGGCCGCAGGCCACATAATACAAACGTGTCTGTGGGCCATTTGTTGGAGACCCATGAGCTAGACCATTCAGAACTTAGCCAGTATATGAATATGTCCATCAGATCTGAATGGAGTAGAAGTTTACTCTGTTCAGAGTATACATACATTGCTCAATCAGGACTACACCCATATTTGGGTTATGAGTTGGGCCTCTAGACGTCTGCTGACCTTCCAGAGAAGATTGCGGAGCCCCCAATGTAGCATAAATGGAGCTCAAAAATTCTCAGTCTATTGTTTTTAACATTTTAACATTTTTAACATTTTACAAGGTTTTGTCCTGTGTTTTAATTGAAACTGTGATGTGCATCAGTGCTTTACACATTGCACCATTCGAAGTCACTGCTTCTGTTAACACAAAGACTCCCTGATGATGGCACCCTGGGAGTGCCAAAACATGTAGGAAAGGAAACTGTGTGTTAAATGTGTTTAGTTCTTAGTGCGTGAAAAGTTGGTTAGATAGGTTGAATTGTACATAGGTTCATTTTGGTGTACTGGAACTATGCATAATGTCTGAGTAATTTGGAGTTGAAAGTCAGTGCAGTGAAAGTCATAATTTGTTTAGGGGTGTAAATGAGTGTATGCCTGTATGTTCTACATTTTTATGCACTTTTGTAAAATTGGGCATAGATTACTTATAGGTAATACCATTCAGCAACTGTGGTTTCCATGAAATCAGCTCACTGAAAATTGTACTTTTCTTATGGACATAAATGAATTGCAATCCACACTTCCCACATTCGAAGATTGATGTGAGTAAAATTCATTAAAGGAGATTTCTGTGCAATGCAACTGGCAAATTATGAGTTCTATGAGAATCTGTTCAGTTTAAGTGATATTTTGCTTGAGGGTATTGGTTGGCTGGACAGTTGGTAGGTTGTTTCATTGGCTGGCCAGTTGATAGGTTGTCTGTTTAAGTGGTTAACTGAATGCAGGAAAGTTTTAAGTAGGTTTACAATAAAAATGTTAATCTAAAAGTGAAATGCCTGAGATTGTTTTGACAATGCTGAGTATATTGTCAGTAAAAGAATACCATCTGAAGACAAGGAAACACTAAGTGGGTTTAATGAGCATATCACACAGTTGTAGAATACCTGTGACTTTACTGATCACAACAACTTGACTTAATAGAGTCACAATTGTACAGGCTTTTTCAAAAACAGAATTAAAATTGTGAACAGAGTAAATGTAAGAAAGTTGACTTGTGATCAGAACTGCACTTTAGTTTTTACTGGGAAGTCCTTCAGCTCTTAAACAGGATATCCATATGTAAAACATGAGAGGCACGTGTGAAATAATGGAGACATTGTTATTCTCCCAGCAGTGCATGGTGTGGTTCTCTATTCAGGTTTGTTTTGTTGGACTAATTTTTCTCGAAGGTGCTGTTGATGCCAACCTTTCTGTGTATATTCTTGAAGGAAAACCTTCTCCTGCTCCTTTAGAGTTTGGGGATTAGTTTCAAGGAAACTTTCTGTCAACAGAATGTGCAGGATTGTAGATCAGTGAGCATATGCTTCGTTCTTTCTGTCATGTGACATGTCACTGATCCTACTAGCATTCTAGAATACTCAGAGTCTGTCATTTCTGTTAGGGTTCTGAGGATGACTACAGAATCACTCTGTTCAGTTCCAGAAGAGAAGCAAGAAATGTTTGAAGCTTTAACTCAGCATCAGTGAACACACTCACACTGGCTTAAGTACTGCAGAGTACTGCAGAGTACCCATAGATGGCTACATAGTTTCAGTGCTGGTGTGTGCATACTGAAAATGTTTCCATTTGACTATGTCTTAGATTACAGTGTTCATTGATAACAACCACAAAAAAATCTTTGCCATATACTCAATAAGCACAAATAAGAGCAAATCAGAGTGCCTCTATCATACATTTCTAGATCTGTGGGTATATAAAATTTATTTTGCACACATTAATGAAGTGTTCTTTGTGCAATTTACTATAAAGTTATCAAATGTGGAATGCAGGATGTTCAGTTTATCGGTAGAGTGAACGCACTAAAGCTGATGGACACATTTCTTTACAGTGAATAAGCGAAAACTGAAAATGCATCTCACTGTTTCCTCTTCATTTTAATTTTCCTTATGTTATTGCAGATTTTAAGGGCCAGTATGTTGTTTCTGAACAAAATAGGCAAGACAGGGCTTATCTTGAAGCAGCAGTAGTTTTTGTCAGTGTGATCTATATAAAATCACACAGACGTGAATCTGGTGCTTTTAGAAGCCACAGTCCTTGATTAATAATCTTTTGAAATTTTTCTTCTAGGACATTACAACTCTTGAAAATTTGGACACTGTGTTGTCTTGAAATGTTGGGGTCCAGTTACCCGCTGATGCAGCATCATATCCTGGGAGAACAGAATCCTAGTTACTTCTTCTCTGAAAATTTCATTGACTGTCACTGTTGCATTTGCTTTGTGGGCTGTTCTTTTGGTTTGCCTGTTTCCTGTTCTTTAGTTAGTCTGTTGAAGATGGGTGTCAGAATTAAACTGACTTGGCCTTCAGAATTTAATTTTTCATCAAAAGACACCAACCTCTTTGTTTTGTATTTAACCAGCATTGGTACTCTTCTAAGAAATTTTCCTGTGATTTTGTGTGCCATTTTACACACCACTGTTAAAATTGATATTGTTTTAAATTTACCACAGAATTTCTTCACATCAAGTGTGTTACGAAAATATTAGTTACTGCAATCACTTTGTCTTTCAGTCAGACGAACTGTTTTTCAGTTGATTAATCATTCAAGTATTGAGTATGTCAGTCCTCCATGTACTTCCTTATTGTACTCACTTTATGTATGCATTATTTTTCAGTGCATAATTATGGCTACAATTCTAGAAGCCTAAATGATTCCACAGTCAGAAAATGAGGGAACTATATGTGAGCAATTAATTTTACACAAGTATTATGGTACGTGGGTCAGTGATGGAAATTTTAACATAGGTATTTGTATTGTAAATGACAAGCAAGGGATCAATTTTTCCTCTCTCGTTCTCTGTCTCTGTCTGGGTGGGGGATATGAAGTTTCCATTACCCTGTCCATCCCATTAAGAAGCCAGTCTGCTGCTTAATCATCATCTAACACCTCCATGCATACTGTGGTCTTCATCTCCTAGTCTGGAGTCTGAAGTATTGTGTGTCCTAGTTGCTCTTGGAAAGGGTCGCCGCACATTGTTGAAAACTCTGCGCTTGAGACTGCTTTAACATTGGTTCACTCTTCTTCTAACAGGGAATCCAGCTTTGGGAAATGCAATTGCTGCAGGAGCAGTTGCACTGCATCAGTTCATTGATTCAGGTGAACTGGAAGAGTTGGCTGATGTAATTCCACACATAGATGATAATGATGACTTTGATGAATATGATGACAGTGATGATAACATGGATTTGGAGACAATGTCAGATATTGAGCTTCCTGCACCACTTCCATCTTCAATCTTTGCACGTAGAGCTGCTCAACAGCAGCAACAACGACAGCAACAGCAGCAACAACAACAACAACAGCAACAACAGCAGCAGCAACAGCATCACCCTCCCCATCAAAGGAAGTCACGATTCAGCGATCGTGAAGATACAAGAGCTGATTCTGAAATAAATGCATCCTTTAACAGTCATGACATTTCTGGTGTCAGGTAATGGGGTCATTGACTTAAACACTGTCTAAGGTGTGAGATTTCATTGCAGTATATGCAGAATCTTGTGGGTTGAAACAGGATGTAGTACTGGAAATATCTTGGTACAATTTGGAGTAACCTAATGCCTGTATTGGCTACTTTACATGAAGAGGGAACTTCACCAGATTCCTCAAGACCAGGTCGTCAGACAAAAGATCAGTACATTGTGTAAAATTTGTCATTAAATTGTTAGGAGGTTGTGTTGTCACCACAACATGGTGCTTCCTCAAGTTGTGGGTGGATGAAAGAGTGGGTGGCTGTAAATACATATATTGAACAAGGGGTGGTCAATGGGCTGTGGTGTAGGGTGGAGAGTGGTTTAACAGCATCTGACTGTAAAAGCCTAGCAGGTCATGAAATCTTACACTGGGCATTCAACTTGGACACATTGCTCATGATAGGATCAACTGGTGGGCTGTTAAGAAACAAGTTATTAACCTTAAACTAAAAAAAAAAATAGTTTTCTTGAACACTTGATTTTGTATGAGTTTCTGAAGGACTCCCTACAGAATTGCAGGATTCTTCTGCTGAAGATAATGTCCTATTAATATATACATTAACATCAAACATAGATTTTGTTTATGCTTTCAGGCAGCATTGTATCATTAGTGTTTCTCAAATTTGCATTGATGCACTGCCCCTTTGGTATTGAAAAACGTGACAGATATCCAGATCTATAAAAGACACATATTAAAAATGGACTGTGGTAGAACACATTTGTGTTAATTTTGGATCAAAAGAAACACACTGAAGCACAGTGTAATTAACCCTTAACCGCCTAACGTGGAGAATATGGTGCGCTCCTAATAAGGCCAGCAAATGGCAGATGGGATTTAATTCAGTGTTTAAAGGGTTAAATGGAAATTGTTGCTTTAATCATTGAGAGAAGAAATAATTATTTTCCAGCTTACTTTCTAGTCGTGTGAATAGGAATGGTGCCATTGTTTCTTGCCAGAAAGTTGCCAGCTGTTTGTAGTGGTGGTAGAGAGCTCTGTCTCCCTTGGATGCAACATTGAAGTCTGTTGTCATATACTGATTTTGTAACCAAATATTCTGAAAGCTGTGAAACATAGCGGAAAGTTTGAGCTCTGTCAGTGCGGATACTTCTGTGTGTTGTTGATGTAGCCTGCACCAGAATTCATTCAACAGTATGTAGTGAATTTTTATTTCAGTATGAAATTAGAAGCTATGTGTGTCAAAATCCTTCAGTCGTGCACTGACGTATCACTGGGTATCTCTGTAACTGAAAATTAAGTTCTCACCTAGGATATCTTGTGTTGTAGAAAAGAAGAAGTCCAGAAATGTGGAATTCAAGGTGTTCAAGTGTTGGATAATATCATGTAAGACAATTTCTTCCAACTGAATTGAGGTTCTGTCAAGAAGCTTGTTCAAAGTTGGGGAATATTAAAATATCTTGATTTTTACACACTTGGTCCAAAATTAGAATTTATGTTGGAAGGAATCTGTACTGTCCCTTGTTGTGAAAGTGAACATAGTTTACTGCTTGTAACAGAAGGTTCAGTGAAAATGTTGACCAAATATGCCAGTTTCTGCAACCAAAGTATTAGGGACTCAAGAGAATGACTTTGAAATTGATGGAATGACTAGGTTCTTGTACCTCCACACTTGACTTGCAGTGGAAATCTGTAGATCCTATCAAAAACAAGTCTCCATCAATGTGTACCATAGTTTTTAAACAACTGAGATTCAGTTGATGAATTAATGACACATTAGAATTCTCAGAACAGCCCATGGACACTGGTGTACTTAACAGTCTAGCCATGTAGGTTGTATTTCCCTTTTTCATTTGGACATTACATTTTATGTCCTTACTGAGGGACTAATCCAGGGGATACACTAGCTCAGAGGCTAAGGAACCTGAATTTATATCTCCAGATGACTTCTCTTCATCTGCTTACCTCCAGACTAAGCCTCTGCACTTGGGTTGGATATCATTGTAATGACAATGTGCAGAAATGATGCTGTCCATCTCACAATATGCTTCTTCAGTTGTCCTGCCATGGTGACAGTAATCTTTCCAATCCCTTTTAGTAATTGGAGAGTTTTTGGTTTTTGTTAATTCGTGCAAACAGTTTTAAAGAAAATTCTGAACCCTCATTATTGAATGTAGTATAACCTTTCACTTTAGCCCAAACAAGTTCCATTGGCCTGAGATCACAGTTGTAGGAGTGGAGTCTAAGGGTCATGTGATCATACATGTTCACAGTGTGGTAAATTATGTGGGTCTTTTATTTTGGTATTTCACCGAACTCAGCTTGTGTAGCTGATGTTTCATTTTAGTGGCATCACAGGTAACCCACTGTTTACAAAGCTATGAAATTATCTTTATTGTAACTGTGTATTTACTTCGGGTTTGTCATGCTGCACATAGTGGTATGGCATATTATCAGAAATAACCATTGACTTCTTTTGTGTGTGGAATTAACTTTATTCACCCACTTTTCAAAATCAGAGCTGTTTGTCTGACCATATATGTGTACTATAAATCATGATGCATGTTTCCTTTCTTTTTCCTTAAAGACCAGTTAATTAACATGTACCTCTATCACTGGCACACTCAGAAGCTTAGAATGCACCATCTGACATAATATGTTTCTTTTCAGAAATGTACCGGCGCGCTATGGGCTGGAAGACAAAGACATGCGCAGTTTACCTCTCCAGCATCCACAGCCTGCAAGTTTTCCTGGACTTCAGCATGGTCATGCCCCTGACCAGGACATGAGATTTACAGGTATCACTGAGCTGGTCAGTCATATCTAGTGTATGCACAGAAGACCTATGAAACTCTGTATGCAAATAGAAATTTACAGAGCATAATAATTACTGATATTATATAAGATGGAGTAATAATCACAGTAGCAATTCACAATATGGGCTTTTCTTAAAAGTAACTCTTACCTATTGTTTGTAACTGCATGTATATTAGATTAATCTTCTGTTTCAATTTTGGTAAAATGCATAGACATTGTAAACAGCAGCAGGAACTGTACTGTCTTTGACACATGCAAATTAGTGCATTATGAGAAAGAAACACCAAACTACACATTTGTTTTTTGTTTTGTTCCTGAAAAAGTGGCCGTAAATCAAGAAGTTATAAGTGGAAAGTTATATTCCCATAAGAAATACTGCAGTAGGTAGGAGTTAAGGGCAGTCGTACCAATGCCTGCCTCTTCGTGTATTATTATTGTTGTTGTTGTTGTTGTTGTTGTGTTACTGATAATAATATTAGAATTAAGCAGTTGATATTAATTTAGCCTGTGTAAATTGAAAAGAAATTGTAAACAACTTGCATACACTTGTCACCAACAGTACACATTCAATATCGTCACCATCACAGATGACTAAATTCACTGTCACATCCTTTACAGCTGTCACTATATTGCTATCATTGATTCTTGCTGTGGTTAGGTTAGGGTTTCAGTCATTAAAATTTGGTATAGGGAGTTATGATAATGGGTTGGTTAGGGGTTGTGTTATTTGTCATCACCTCGGTTTTTTTTTTGTTCCAGTCTAGTTTGTAGTTTCTAGGCTTGTCGTGGTTGGTAGATATTCCTTATTGTTGCTGTCACAGATGTTGTTCATGGACAACAAAATTCATTCTCGCAAGTTTTATTACACAGTTACTTTATCATTGAAAGAACACACATATTACTACTGTTAAGATTATTGCTGCAGTTATTCATTGTGTAAGTTCCCCCCCCCCCCAATTGGATGTGTCATTGTGGGACATGTAGGTAGAAAAAAAATACTTAAATAATTGTAAATAAACCATATGGTTTGAAATGTATGGCAAGCACATGGTGACTGACATATTTTGCACTGAGCATGCAGCTTCCCAGTTGTGTTCTGTACAGTGAGATCTGTACTCTGCTGGCAGCATCCAAGTGCACAGCCAGCTAGACGGCGCTAAACCACAAATGAAGAAGTGATATAAATTGGCAAGGGGCATTAAAGCAAAAAGGCATAAAACAAACAGGCCTAAAACAAGGGCTGTGTGTATGCGTTTTGTTATTACATGTAGCTTTCAAAAGTGAAATTCATCTCTGAGACATTGTTGGCTGCTCTGGCCAAACAGCTGTATGTTTTGTTTGTGCTTGTATATTGTCATGTCAACAACATTCTTTTTTTCATATCTTTTGTCAATATATAAGAAATATTTTATCAAATTAAGATAATATTGCAGAGACTTGATGCCAGTTAAGTATAGCTACAAGCATAGACTGGGTGCCATTTAAGTATGTCTTTAGGGAAGTTTTTATCTTGTAAAATATTTTCCTTTTTATCAACAAACTTTATGATCACGATTCTCAGAAAGATGCCGTCAGAATCTTAATGTACCTTGCAGGTTCTTCAGCAGGAGACTTGGATCTCCGTCAAACCCCTGGGGCAGGTCTGATACCAGGTCCATTGGGAACAGCAGGTGACCAAGACTTACGCAGACTTCAGATGGACAGTGATTTGAGACACTTTAATAACCCAGGGCCCCCGCGGCCCCTAATGGATGAGGACTTGCGTAATAATCAAGGGTAAGGCTTTATTTCACAAATGTTGTATAAATTAAGTTACATATATCATAATATTTGAATATGTGCAGGGAACTAGATAGTGGAGTTTATTAATTTTTTAATTTCTCAAATTAAACTCACAATCTATACATGTACTCCAAAATAAGAGCTGTGTTTGGGTAAATACTGATCTGTGGCTTTCCAGATTTGATCGTGACATGCGGGCAGAAGGTGGAGCAGACTTGGACTTACGTGGCAAGCCAGGAATGTTGCCACAACTGCTACCTTCTCAGCTTATGAGTGGACAGTTTGATCCTGACTTCCGCCAGCAGAACAGTGGCATTGCACCGTTGCTGCCTCGACCCAATCAGGGACCTTCTGTTCACGGTGGAATGAGAGGTGGTCATCCAGAAAGCTTACGTGAATTGTATGATGAGACAGAAAGTATGGGTCCTGGAGACAGAGGCCCAGGATTGACTGAGGGACCAAGTAGGAGAGGTTTTGTGATGGGAGGACTGCAGTTTGGTGACCATCCACCAAGAAGCTTGTTGGAACAGGAAGGGTGGGGATCAGGACCCAGAAAGAGGCGGTGGGGTGAACCTTTACTAGAGGAAGAAGACAATCATGGTGATCTTCCATCAGGTGCAGGTGGAAACTTCAGGCAAGGAGGAAGTTTTCGTGGTGAGGATAACTTCAGAGGTGGCTATCCTGTGAGTCCTGGGGAAGCAGATGATAGCCCAAGTAATGGGCAGAACTTTGGAAATGATCTGGAGGACAGTCCAGGTGGAAATTATAGTAGAGAAAATAGAGGTCCTGCTGGCTGGGGTGGAGGAAGGGGACCTTATCCTCCAACTAGACAAGGCAGTCCGTTCCGTCACCAACTGGAGGGTGGGTTCAGGAGTCGGGGAGGCAGGGGTGGGTACTCTGGCAGAGGAAGGGGAGGTGCATCCAGAGGTGGCTCAAGGGGCAGATATGGAGGACATAGAGGAATGCGTGGTGGCCGTGGTCCAAAACGGGGACAGTTCTGAATTATGGTGAGTGTGATGGAATATCTGCAGTCGACCTTTTGATGCTGGAACTGTGAAACTGTGTGGTGGATATACAATATAACCATCAAAGCTCTAAATTCTTTGTTGTTCATGTGTTATGACATCTGACCTGCTTCTCAGAAGACATTGCATTTGACTGCTTAAAGTGTAGTATTCGAAGCAATGTCAAAAACTGTCCTCCTGTCTTATCTTTAATGTAATTTAAAAAAAAAATAATAATAATTTCCTTGTATTATGGTGTGGTTTTGTACTGGCAAATGGTATTCAAAAAGTGAAACTTAATGTTCAGTACTGATGATGAATACAGTAAGGCTTGATCTGGAATGGAAAAGTCTTGAGAAGATAAGCTTCAAATTTTGCTGTTATATGAACTAACATTTAAGTCCATTCACAGTGAGTGATGCATACAGTGATTGCTTCCAACACTATTGACCTACCAGGAATGTACAACAGGAGAATGGCTGAGAAAAGCACAGTAAGATTGCTGAATCATTTTGTTTTGTTATATTTTATTAAACCTGAAAGAAATACGTATGTTTATCTTCCAACCGGTCCCATTGATAGTGAAAGATATGAGTGTGTAAGTTAGACTGTATGCATGCAAATTTGATGGAATTGGGTATGCCATCCAGCAGGTGAGATCGTGTAAGCCTGTACTGCAGGCAGGGTATTGACACAGGGCAGGGCTGAATATCCCTGCCCCCTCTCTTAGTGTTGAATCGACATTTTTGGTACTTTATTGAGATTTAGTTCTGCTATGAAATTTTTGTGTATATAGAGTAAATCAGCTTCTTAATTGAATTTGTATGGGCTGTGGTGATGTTCCCATGTTCAGATCACCAACCGTGTTACTGTTCCACTATTTCTGCTTCACACCCCCACCTCCTATTTACTAGTAGTATGGTAGTTCTTACAGCAGCTGGGATAGCGTAGTCAGTATAGCAACTCACTACAGACTGGATAGTCCAGCATTTGAATCCCAGTAGGGGCAAGATTTTTGGGCCTCATCCAGATCACCCCTGAGGCCCCACCCATCCTTCCATGTAATGGGTACTGGGTCACTTTCCTTGGCATAAAGCAGCCAGGGTCAAGTATGGGTAGAGCTATACTTCTGCCTGCATGGCATGTACCTTTACGTTACAGTAATTATTATGTACACATATATTATTATATACACGTTTACTGTGACCTGTTATTTTAGTTTGTTAGAGTGATGAACACTATGAAATGATAGTCATATCCTCACATACCAACAGATATCATCAGGCACACTGGTCTCATCTGATTTTTGTTGTCACAGCAATTACTGGGCAAAACACTGCAATTCTTATGTTCCTGTTTCAAATAGGAAGAATTCTGCAAACACATGCAAAGATGCAGACTGGCAGGTTCTATGCTACACAGTAAAAGAACATGTAGAAGACACATAAAACACATCATAAATGGGGGAAAACAGGACAGAATTCTTGCTAGAGTGGAGACATCACTGTGGAAATGAGTGGTTTGACTTGCACACATATGGGCATGTCTGTGTCATCAGCACAAATGACAATGAAACTCCTGCATGTGCATCTGCATAAGATATCTCTATGACACAGACCATGAAGCAAGACTGAATTTTTGGGGTGCATGATGAGGAAATAGACCCACACTTATTCTTTTTAACTCTTATCTTGCTAACGTGGAGAATATGGTGAGCTCCTAATAATGCCAGCAAATGGCAGATTGGATTTAACTTGGTGTTTAAAGGGTTAATGATGAAGTTTAGGTTCATCTCAGTGGATATGTGAATCGTCAGCATAACAGATACTGGTCTGCAGAAGATCTCATGCCAATCCTTTAAGTGCCATAGCGAGATATTAAGTTTTGTGGGTGGTGTTTTATGAGTGTAACTAGGTTTACTGGGCCCATTTGGTTGCCTGAGACCCTAAATTTACACCAGTATGTAACACTTGTTTTGACACCATGATTTGAACACGTGCAATTGCAAGAGAACATTTCATGTTGCCAGCAATGCAGTGCGACAACTCACACCACAAACAGTTCTCTGCAATGTTTACATTGTTGTGGCAATAATAATAAGCAGGAGAATATGGCCTTCTCATTTACCAGATCTGAACTTTTGTGATTTTGTGAGGCAACTTAAAGGTTACAGAGCAAAGTAATAGTCATTGTACTGTTGACAGTCTGAGAGAAAGCATTCAAAACGTGGTATTTTCAGTTTCACCACAAGATCTTTATTGCGTAATGAACAGTGTGTTTGTTAGGTGTGATGCATATCTGTGAGCTGAGTAAAACCATTTCCAGCACACTTCAATATGGTGAATACATAATCCATTTGTAATTGTGGTACGCTATGCTAAAACACTGGACTCAAAGTCATGGGCAAATGGAACAACAGCAGTCACCACACTGCCTACCACCAAGTAAAACAGTCATTTAAAAAAAAAGTTTCCCTGTATATACCATCCTATGTGGGATCATATCCTAAAGACTTATATCTGCATGCATAGATATATTTACAATATAAATGAATTTTACTTCAGTAAATACAAGGATTGATCAGTCCTTGTTTAACATCTGAATTCAAGTAGCCTCCAGGCATGGTATCAATTTTTTAAACCATGCAGAGCCCAGGAAGTGGAATTATGTCTTGTTAGTTTTAACTTATGGTCAGAGGTGCTGGAAGTCTGCAGTTTGTTACGTGTCTATCCACAGCATGTGTTGTTGACTGACAAAGCCACCATATTTTCACAGCTGACATGGCAGGAACTGTAATACCTGATTAGGCATTGTGTGGAATTGCAGTAGGTGGAGCTCCATCAGTTGTGGCAACTACAAGACAGTGACAAGAACCGTTGCTTGGGACAGATGTTATTGCTCCATGAAACAACTTTTTATACAGCTGCAGCACACAGAATACCTAACAAAGTGCAATTACAGTAAGGGAGTTCTAATTATCTTTATTCTTTCACCGTGCATGTTGCTATCATACATTATTTAAAACCCAACTCATGCACTGTAATTTAAAATACACGTTAAAAACACAATCACTCCTTTAAAACATTAGAATGTCTGTGTCCGTTGTTCTACCCTACATGTTTCGGTCATTATCCCTGACCATCCTCAGGGGTTGTTCCTGTTGCAATGCTACCCTCCGCCTTGTGGTCTTCGTCACAACTTTAT
>Ga0268261_10002613_pt1 | contig 12954 bp, 7 predicted proteins | sample TergutNc150P1_FD_190353 | JGI IMG/M metagenome (GOLD analysis project Ga0268261, IMG submission 190353) | Nasutitermes corniger P1 segment gut microbial community from laboratory colony in Florida, USA - Nc150 P1 (SPAdes) (version 2) | ecosystem: Host-associated > Arthropoda: Insects > Digestive... | reverse complement strand
TTTTAAACTACAAATCGAGTTTGTCCCCTTCAAAATAGTTCCCTTGGGAGGCTACACACCTCCGGAGACGTTGTTCCCACTCTTCGTAGCAACGCTGGTAGTCGCTAAACGGAATCGCTTTTAGTTGGTCGGTTACAGCTTTTTCGATGTTTTTCACCGTCCCAAAATGGCGTCCTTTAAGGTGAAACTTTAGTTTTGGGGAAAATAAAAGTCGCACGGACTCCGATCAGGGGAGTATGGGGGCTGTGGAACAACAGGAATGCCCTTTTTAGCCAAAAATTCGAACATAGAGATCGCCGTGTGACAAGGGGCGTTGTCGTGATGGAGCATCCAAATTTCAGCAATGCTTGGTCGCACGCGAACAACTCTTTTTCTTAGTCTTTCAAGAATTTCACGGTAATAAAACTGATTAACAGTGTGTCCTTGAGGCACAAATTCTGTATGGACAATCCCTTCACTGTCAAAAAAGCAGATGAGGTGGATTTTATTTTGATTTGCTCCTTCTTGCTTTTTTCGGAAGTGGTGATGCAAATGTGTGCCATTCCTTACTTTGTCTTTTTGTTTCTGTATCGTACTCAAAGATCCATGTTTTATCACCTGTAATCAAGTTCTTCAAGAAATTTCTGTCCCTTTGGATCCGTTCCAGAAGATGAAGACACACGTCCTTCCGATTGTCCTTCTGTTCGATTGTCAGGTTTTTGGGAACAAACTTCGCACACAATTATTTATGGCTAATTCCTCCGTTAAAATCTGATGGACCGTGGTGTGGTTTAAATTTAACTCACTAGCGATCATTCGCACTGTGAGTCAACGGTCTGACCGCACAAGGGCTCGTACTATCTCCACATTGTTATCAGTTTTTGAAGTTGAGGGTCTTCCAGAGCGGAGTTCATTTTTGATGGATTCACGGCCCTCTGAAAATGCCTTATACAACTTGAACACTTGTGATCTCGACAAAGCATGCTCTCCATAGGCCTGTTTCAGTTTATTGAAAGTTTCAACGCCGGTTTCCCTAAGTTTGACACAAAACGTGATTGCATATCGTTGCTCGAAATTGCGCTCTTCCATTTCCGTGACACACACATAAACTGCTTCACAAGAAAGCGCACTAAAATTAGCGTGTTGACGCTAGGGAGTTGAAACTCATATTAGAAGTCTGAGACTCTTATATAACCTTCATGCGAAGAGCAAGCCCGCAGTACTGCCAAATCGTGCGATACGCAGGCAGTCTTATTACTTTATTTACAGACCTCGTATCAAGCCCGAATGCAGTCTTTTACAAGTTGGCCTACCGCTTCTAAACAAAAACCTGAATTTTTAAGTAGCGCTGGTTTCTTTCATACAGGTAAGCTACATTATAATTAAAAGATGGTTTATTACAAATAACTATTATTTTTCTTCACAATCAACTAATGTAAATGGTTTTGTTACAGGTAAACGTGATTTTACTAGGTGCTTTCATTGTGGAATCACCCTAAAGGACTGGTAGTAAACGGACTGCTGTTGGAAAAAACATGCAAAATGGAGTCCTGCGTGCATTTTCGTCATTATCTTCAAAGGAATACAATTTGTTTTAGATCACGCTAAAACTACAAGTGTTATGTGTGAGTGCTTGGTTCGTAAAGTAATGTAGCCCGTCAGTCTCTGAGTGTTTGTGCATGTTCTAACCTGCTTACCCTCGGGGGTCCGCTTACACGGTCTACCAACAACAATCCTCAGTGCGCTCGGTGAAAGTGTGCATGTTCTAACCTGTCAGCTCTCGCAGTTCACCACAAGTCTCGATGTGTTTAGTACTGTCCAGTGCAACGCATAATGGATTTTCTGGAATTCACCAATGTTTCATTTCTACCAAACTTAAGCATTGGGAAGTTGTGTGAAGACTTGAATACTACTGTAGGACAAGGTATTTGGTATGATACATTTCAAGTTCAAAATACAGAGGTGTCATGGCTGGTGAATGATATTGTTACGACCATGAATAGTAATAATGTACTATGTGCTTCATTCGGACTATTTCCAAGTTATGTAGCTGGAATCCTCAACTCAGTAAAAGAAATGAATTTCTATGCTCTTTGTAATAAAAGATTACGATGTGCTAGCTGCCTTTAAAAATGTATTGCTGGGAAAGAGTTCACTTTTAAGTTACTTACAGATAACTATTTCGTATTAACATCTGGTAAAGAAGAAGTTGTTATATCGTTTCAATCAAGATTTTTTGGCGGAAAGCTCCCGTCCGAACTAATATTTGCCCAAAGCGTGTTAAGAAACACAGTTATCGTCTCTGGCTTACGGTGTTGTGTGCATCAATAGACGTTTAACGTATATCACAAACGACACGTTAACATCAATACATGAGTGCGTATTTCATATGTGTGCTTTTGATTTAAATACACCTAGGCGCTTAGCAAACTCTAAAGCGTACATCAGTTTCTGTGACAAAAATTCTCCAATAGACATATTTCCTGCCGGAGTACTGTTTCGTACTAAACGTTCTCACAAGTAACTAAATACTCAGAGAACGCGTATCGTTTCAGAAGAGGGTGGTCAGTCCTAACGTTACTGGTTGACGTCATTCGATATCATTGCATCAGAAATATATTACTCGAGAGAGTATTTTTGTCATTTGATTGTTATTTTTGTTGTCAATATAAATGTGGATTTTTTTTAAGTGTTGGTTTCCACACTTCCTTTTTCTGTAGTAGATATTCATTACGTTTTCTATTGGACCAACTGAGTGGTTCTTCTCTACAGATGTTTAGAAAAATTTCGTGTTTAATTTCCACTTTTTAAGTCCCTATAACGCTCTTTAAATCTCTGATAAAAATGCCTTCAGGTTTGTCCTGTTTATTTCTTGTTAAGATCAGGGCATTGAAGATTTTAAATCCAACTTTTCATGTTTCAAGAGAATTCACGCTCTCCCCAAAACACACCAGGCATCTGAATATTCAAGCCAATAAGAACCAGTCAATAAATTTTACCAATTTCAACCATTTTTAGGAACAACGAGGAAAATATATAATAATCAACAAATATGCAAGATACGGCAACTGTAAAAAGTTTGTAAAATTTTTGTGAGATATCGCAAAATTTAAAATATCTACATTCATATTTACCTGTGTTTTAATTCATGTATTTTAGTGCCTGATGGCGGTACTTTTGAGGACTGAAACATGTAGCACTGATTGATGGTATTATTAAAATTTTGTGCTTGACTTTAATATATACGCCAATATCAACATACTTTTCATGATTTCTTACTTCCTGCATTTTTCCATCGTGCACTATACGGCATAGAACACAGATTTCCAGAAACTGAACCCGCTGCTGTTCTCACATGGCTAGGGTAGGTGAGCATCGCTAAATTCGGTCCGGCAATAGGAGTTATTCTCCAACACTCTTTCACCTGAGGAAGGAAACTGATTCGATTTTCGAAACATTCCTTTAAGAACAGACGGCGCTAAAAAGCCGTCCACAAACCTGTACATGCTTTTGTGATGTAAGGCAACGCATTGCACTGACTTCGTAGCTAATGGCCCACATATCGCACTGTCATAAAACCTTGATACATTTGTAGCTGGAAATTTCATACCGTCAGACACGCAGTAACTACGTCACTGCGTCCAGTGGGTAACACACACACACACACACACACACACACACACACACACACACACACGCATGCTGTCCAATAAAACCCGCACGAACAAATTAACATTACGCTCCCTATACTAGAGAGGATAAAGGCTTTCTCTCCTTCCAAGTCTGTGGTACTTAGGCAACTCGCCCGCCTTCTCGGTTACCACATACATCAGATTCGGTCAAGCTGACCTAAACCACATCACCACATGTGGAAACCAAAAGCAAACACCACTGACACGACATTGTGTATGCAATGTGGAAGAATGCCCCCCCTTGCGACCCGAATTCTTTTCGCGCTCCATTGGACACTTGTATCGTGGTCAGTACATGTGCAGTGAGCAGGCTTGGTGGCGTACAGGGCGTACGTCAGAGATACGGGCTAGGAATCGCGTCTAACAGTGGCGTGATTCCTGTGCAGGGAACTGAATCTTTCACTGGCTCACACTTACTGAGATAACTGACTAGTATTCATATTGATAATTAATGATGACTTCTTAGTAGATGGTTAATTTAAAGAGAGAGGGGCGTAAATGAGTATGTTATTAAAAGGGATCTTGGCCAAATGTTTTATCACACAGCAAACTGAACTGAACTGACTGACAGTCAAGTCCAAGACAGAGGTCTTGAGTTATCCGTGTTGTACTCTCGGTTTTCACTAACAATGTTAGTTTTTTTATTAATTAGTTAGGCAGTCATAAGGATAATTGGTTGTTAATTAGTTACTTAGCGAGCTTATCTATTGTTTTGTTTAAAAATAGTCTCAACTGTTGTACCTTTAGATATAAAGCCTGTAAAGTAAACTGTAACCATTTTTTTAAACTTTACTTAGTGGTTTGACTTACTGAATTCGCCTCGAAATTGGACGTGTGTTCCAAAGTTACTACCTGCAGTTCTCTAAAGCTGGCTGCCGATGGGAAACTGTTAAAACTAAGCGTACGACCCCTATTTAGTTTCGTGGTGAATTCATTGTTCCATAGCATGAAATAAGATTTGATGACAATGGTTGGGCTTATCCTTTGTGAGACTGAATTATGCATTTTCTCTCGTACTGTTGATACCGCTGATGATGTCCAATTATTTTACAAAGTAAATTTTTAATAGTCAGGAAGAATTAATTACTTCTTTCTGGGCGTCCCTTGTAGGACTCTGATATTGATTCAAGCGGATGAAAGAAAGGTGTTTTATGGAAAGCGAAATTTTACCGCAGGGTTCGCAGAAACCCAGAGTTACTATTTTAAATCACAAAATTTACCTACACCCTTCCAGTCGCAAGACTTCTTCAGAACAAACAAAAGATGGGTAGAAGATGGGTGAGAATGTTGGGTGACTTGTGCATTGTGTGTTTCGAGGAACTTAAAAGAAGTAACTTTATGTTTTCTGTTTACAAAGATAACATCAAAGTCCTTTTGAACCAACAAAATATAGAGAGGAAGTTACGTGCAAGAACAGAGAAACGGAATGTTTATATACTCTGTAATCTCTTCTAAATTACATCCTTGACAACGCTGCCGATGTATTACAGAAGCTAAGCTAATGTCCAGCAAATTAAATTATTTTGCTGAGAACAAGTGTATCACTTAGCAAAGAGGGTCAGATGAAATTGCACCATTGAATCTGACCTGTTAGGACAGGTCAAAAGTCTAGACACGTATATGAGATTACGGGGAATTTAACGGGCGCCTCTTTCCAAACACAATTAAATTACTCGTAAATTTTACGAAAATGAAGCACTCTACTGCATCCGATACAAACAGGCATAGACGAAGTTTTGCCCCACTCGAACCTGTGTTTTTTGACAAAAAATTCCCTGTCGAGAGTGACTCAGACACTACAGCTAATAGAAGAAAGCCTATATTTTATGCGCCCTCTGTGTTAGCTCCACTAGAAGACACAAACATCTTTAACTTCCCCTATATATAAACCTGAAGGATACAAAAATATATTCCAAATCACGCGGTAAGTAATTTCTCAAAGGACATCGTCTAGAGAGGGAAAATTAAATGGATTTTTTTTTATTCGTAGATGTAAAGTTAACAGGGAATTATTTTCGGGAGTTCGGTATTTTTTGGTACTAATCACATAAAAAATATATCTAAGTGTTACGTCATGTGCGTAAATGAAGGGGCCTGAAAGTCTATAGAACCTTGCTGGGATAAATGGAGCTCAGTGACGTAACAAGTACGGCTTACTTAATAGGCAGGCTAAAGATTACGATCCGAGATATGAAAAGTAACGATCTGTTAGTCTTCACGATATAACAGTCGAAGAGACGTAATAAAATAAAATGTATTTCTAAATTACATTCGCGGCTAATAGCCTCGGTTGACAAACTGATAGTCGCCAAATTAGTGATGAAATTCCTCGCTCTTACGGACAGAAATGGATAGTTTTTTTAATTCTGAATCATCTTCCTTTCTACAAGCCTAAAAGATTTACGTTTTTATTATCCTTTCGTCTACATGGCTAAGCTGCAAGAAAAACTGTACAATTTCTGGCAAGTGAAAACCACTTGACTCTTTCACAAAGTGTCCGGACCGGTTCTAGGGCCCAAATTATGCCTAACGGGTAGCGCTTTCCTCGGGTTAGAGCGATTGGGGAGTGAAGCTGACCAGTGACCTCCATCTAGAATCGAGGTTAAGAATGAATGGAGCCATACCTCGACTATGTCCTACATTTTCACGGCTTGCACATCTCTTTGACCTGTGCATTGGTTTCCCTGTGTGTTCGCATCCTTCATCTTTGAAGTGTGAATTTTCTTAGGCTACCGTTTTTCATCTATTCCCTGCCTGCTGCGTGACCCGCCAATAGAATTTTCCTTAATTTTATAACGCGTATAACATTTATGAAGGGTACAAATAAATTTATTCGAGGGTTTCTCCTAAAACAATTTATTCCCTTTAGTTCTTAAATAAAACTTCTGTAGATATCCGTGAAATCTGGTCTAATACCGACAGTGCGAAGCCAATGACAATGAAAAACGAAGCAAAATGTAGAAATGACATCGTCATAGACTTTTGTTTCTGAAGCAACCAATTCAAGTCTCAGCAAGGTTACTTCCTGCCACATTTTAGAAATTCATTACCTTTATCAGTATATACAGAAAAGTGCCATACTAAGTAGCAGCTCCAGCTACGCCACATATACTTCATTTTAAACTTCTGCCTACTCACCGTTTGTAACATTTTTCTTAAAACATTTGATGCTGTATAAATTCTGCACAATACTCAACGTTGGCAATATATGAATAAATAAATCAAAATTAAATGATTAATTAATTAAAATTGATTAAGTAATGGAATATAGCTTTCAATTTGTTTCAGAATTATACACATTTTACTTGAGGTTTACTTACAATATTCACGTATGATATTTTTAAAATAATAACAAATCCACAACTTACGCATTCCAGAATTTTAATACAATAGGGCGAAAAAAATTAAAAAATCATTACAACTGCTGGAAGTAATATATTTCACACAGTTAAGAATATAATATCCAGGACTGTACAACAACAAATGCCATGCCTTATTTAAAGCAAGAGAAATTTTAAAAAATTAGTAATTCATCCAGTGGCTAATCCGATCCCAGTGGCCGCTCATCTAAGGAGCAGGTCTGCTGCCGCAAGCTTCCTGGAATTGTGCTTTCGAATCCCGACGGAGGCACGGATGTCGCTGTATTGTGAATGTCATGTGTAATCTGTAGACGTCCTTGATTTGGACTGATGTTTTGTCCAGGGAAGTCATACCGAATATGTTGTGTCTGAGGGTGATCTTGAAGGTTCAATAATGAGGAGGCCCTGGCCCACTAAGAGCTGTTGCACCAGGGAAAAAGAACTCTACTATCATTCTAACATACCCTTCTTTAATGTACACCATTATTTTTTCAAAAGAAAGTTAAAACCTCTACGTTAAGAAACGTGCGAACTTTATGGTTTCTGATACACCGTCTTTACTACAAGAATTTATTAGCCTTGTGTAAAATTGCATAGCGATGTCATGTAATAATGGATATAAAGTAAATCTGAGCGCTTGTCCTTTATTGTTATATGCCCTAAAGAAGTCAATAAAAGAAAGTATACGTCCGTGATTATCGCCCTTTAATAAAACACACTTTAAGTAATCACGCTGTGTACTTCAAACTACAAGTAAGTCCGCCGTATTGGCGAGAATAGAAATATAGATAAAACATTATGGAATGTGTAATACATTTTATATACTTTTGGTTCAGTTTTTATGATCCAGTGCTACAGGAAAATCTTTTAAAATTATAAGAGCTGTACGTGCAGTAAACTGTTACCGGTTTAATCTTGCGTAGATACTTAAAGATGAAAATACACGTACTTTCATTTTTATGAAATTTTTAAACATTTCTTGATTCCAGTTACATCTAAGGCATGTATCAAGACAGCAACCTGCATTTCATATTAAAAGTTTAAAGTGCAATGTGTTTACTCACTAACCTAGGTTTTTAAAAAAAATACTGTCCGATCACCAAGATTTTACATTTACCTGCCCTTACTTCAGATTCAGATAAGCAGTATCCATGTCCAATGCAAAAGAAACCTGTATGATCAAGATATTTTCTAAACGCGGTAATGATTTCAGAGTGAAAAAAAAATTCTTTGCACAATTACTGCTTTAAAAAGCGTAAAGTGTACCGTCATGCAGTCTAGATTGATACTGTGAGGGTTGTGAATTATTACTTTCTAGTTCCTGCAGTTCTATCACACACATTACTCAAATAGCTGTAGAGCGGGCCCCACAGCTTGTCCAGATGTGGTGCAACTAAAAACCAAACCGCGACCAATTAAATCTTCCCAGCAGCAATACTTGCGAAAATATTCCCCCCTGCACAAGGAAATTTCCTGATGCTACTTTCTCAAACTGACCTCAGACCTTACTGAGATACTGCGAACTTGCTTTCTATATGTTCTTAATGGAATAACAGAAATCTTTTTCGTTAGTACATCTGAAACATTTATTAAGCCGATGGCATAAGTTGAAGTTCTTTGTATGAATTCCATAAGGAAGGATAGAATGCAAACTAATTTGAGTTCGAATCACAGACAGCCTTCCAACTACAGTAACGCCCCCTCATAAGACCTATTGCCTCCTCAGCAAGGGTGCACAATTTGCCAACGTCGAGGTCTTCAACCGCTACGGGAAAATCGTTAGCGTAAGCGCAATCACAGTTACAGATTAAGGTGTCTGTTATTGAGCCCATCGGTGTGGTTAATGCAGGAATGGCTAAACAGCCCGACGGACTTCGACTTGTGCTTTTGTGCAAGTCTCCGCCCTCAGTTAGTTCTTTGGTTTTTTGGTTGGTTGGTTGGATGGTTCCTTCCACTCCTCAAGAAACTCCTCTTTATTCCAAATAGAATTAATAAGTTTATGAATCTCAGAGTTAAATATCCTACCCCTGGTTTAGTAAGTTCTGCTGGTATTTGATCGACGCTTTGTGATTTGTGTCTTTTTTAGCTTTTTAATAGTCATCTCCAACTCAAAGGCACTCGGTTCAGGCATTAGTGGCTCTGCTGTACGTATTTCTCTCTGCCTAACATCATTAACCCCATGTGCATTCAATAGCTGAGAGAATAATTTCTCCACCTAGCCAAAATAATGTGGGAGTCTCTGACCAAATCACCCTTCTCATCCCCTGCTGTATTAGTTCAAGGCTGCCAACATTTCTTAAAGCCTCGATGTCCCTATACAGTATCTGATATTCTTGCTCTTACTGTTGATTTCATATTTATTAATTTTAGTTTTCAGATTTTCCTTCTTTTTTCCTGAAATGTCTAAGAGCTTCACGTCTGACATTGTTTATATTATCTACACGGCTTTGGTTTGGATTCTGTAACCACTGCGTGTTAGTCTGCTTTCTTTGATCGTAATACTCTTCATCAAACCATGGTTCATGCTGCTTCGACACATACAGACGTAGACTCTCTTTACCTAAAATTTTGATATTATTTTTAAAGTTTTCCCAATCCCTGTTTATGTCCTCGCCATCATTTAAGTTCTCCAAAGCTGCAAACCTGTTTGAAGTCTTAATGTGATACTCTTTCTTAACCTTAGTTTCCTGAGATTAAATCTCTCCACGTCAAACTATATTGTTTGTTATTTATTTACTGCCAGTATTCCCCAAATTTTGCAACCACCAGATAATGATCGGTATCACAGTCAGCTCTCATGAGAGACAGCACATCGAGTACACTCGAATGTCATCTCCTACCTATCAATATGTTGTGAATCTGGTTGTGAGTCTTCCCATCAGGAGAGGTCCAGGTGTACTTATGAATATTTCGGTGCGGGAACGTCGTGCTCTTAACATCTAGATTTTTTGATGTGTCAAAATTTACTATTCTAACACCATTATCCTGCTATACTAATGTAGACTCTCATTCCCAAATGTCGGTTTGAAAACACCCCCTCTCCCAAATTTTGCATTAAAATCTCCTAAAAGAATTTTCATATGGTACGTAAGAATACGATTGAAAACCTGCTCTAATTCTACATAAAATACTCTCTTTTGAATCCTCACTTGCCGCATGCACTTTCAAAACATTGATATTACACCAGCGACCTCTCGGAAATATATATCCTATCAGTAAAACACTCTACTCACTTACCTGCTTATAGTATTCTGAAGTAAAAAAAAACTCCCAATTGATTTTCGTTTCCTTCTCTGTATGAAAATACTATCCATTGCTCTTACAGTGCCTTTTTGTCCCACTTAACCTCCTGCACATCAACTAAATCTAATTTATACCTCCCTGTTTCCCTGGCTGCTGCCGTAAGTGATCCTGACCTAGACAGGATTCTTATTTTTTTAATATTTTGAACGTTTCTTCGAAAAAAAAACCCCAGATATTTGTATTGTTTCATGTGAACAGTAATAGGTAGGATCTTAAGGTTTCGTTGCCGATAACTAATAAAGAAAGATAAGTGAAATTTTGCATGGCGATGTACATAAATATTACATTAATGTGTCAAATATTTCGACCGTGCGCAATTCTAAGTTGTGTCTGGAAAGTTTAATTTAGCTTTAATCACTACGGGTGTAAATTATGCACAGAATTATCTCATTAATTACATAAATTCAGGTGTCACTCGTTATATCAACAACTTTAACATTCACAAAGTTTCTATCCAATCTGTAATGTCGCTACATGCAGTGCATCGCAAACTATAGTTTGCCAACCTGCTACAATTTATGGTGTACTTTTATGTAATATCGCTGTTTGATGAAGGATTCAATTCAGTCCGGCAGCTACAAACACGACCAAGTTACAAGCTTCAGTGACCGTCAAACTTACACCGTAGCATGCGGTACAAATATGACGGCTTGTTGCTGTAATACAGGCCTGTAAATTCTGCAGCTTTGGTGCTTAACATCCTGTACAATAAAACTTGTAAGGACAAAGGCAGACGCTACGTGAGCCTATGTTCGTCGTCGTTTGACTGCTCCATCCTGACCAGAGTGACAGTTTTGTTTGCGTTCTGTTTCTACCTTGATGCCAAGCGGCAACTGTTGTAAATTTTAAATGAGTTGCTCGAATATTCTGTTGCTTATTAAAACCGCGAGACATGATAGGCAAGTCCTTGTAGAAATGCAGATCGGAAATTTGCGGAGCATTTAGGTGCTGTAACGGACAGGAGTTAGGCAGACTAATTATGTCTACGACCAGTGTAATAGACAGACCCCTCAGTAATATTTACAGTGCAATATACGTGTACACTTAAGGCGGGCGTTATTTCAGTCCAGCAAGTTTTTCACTTCATCCAACTTCCCTTCCTCACTCGCGACGTGATACATGCCGGTGACATGAATCAATCAGGGGAATAGGCCTATCGAATGGGACCAACCTAAATAACCCAAACTGCACTCGGTAGTGGCGGCCAGCTACCCCCTATACAGAGGGGTTCTAATGCACGAAGGGTACTGCCTTTATGTTCAGGGGCAAGTAGCTGTTCACGTATTAAGGCGCGTAGTACCTGTGGTACTTCCCAACCTGTAAGGTGTTACAAAAGGACTGTCTACCGGTACAGGTCTCTCTAAGGCGCTACACTTTCCACACATAGCACTTATGTTTTGTGCAGTTATCGTGACTAGTAATTTTTTCCTCTACTACATCATCTATTTGGTTTCAAGGCGCGTTCACAAATTTGCGAAAAACGACTAATAAAGATTTGTCACATCTCTCCGTCTATCCGTCTGTCTGTCCGTCTGTCTGTCCGTCTGTCTGTCCGTCTGTCTGTCTCTGAGTTCGTATAAAACAACATGCCTCCTACTGGTCAGATTTTCGTGAAATTTGATATTTGGGAATTTGTCGAAAATTTTTCGAGGAAGTTCACCTTTCATCAAAATCTGACGAAAATTACGGGTACTTCACTTCAATACCAATAGATATTTTTGATCATATCTCGCTCAGTTCTTCTTAGAATGAGAAATGTTTCAGATAAGAGTTGTAGAAAAAATCAAAACACCTATTTCATATTCAGTATTTGTTTCCGAAAATCATGCCCTTTTATGGTAACGTGGAAAAATATCGTAGAGTGGGGCAGAACAAAGATGAAAATATGGCGCATGCGCATTGCATGCTGTGTAATTAAGGCTACAAACACACACTCATGTTGTGTAATATTTATTGCCTTTCCACAGCAACAATGGTTGCACGAACGCACCTCAATGTTACGTTACACGAACACTGACTGTCTTCTTGTAATAAAGAGGTATCACGAACTAAATGTAGTCTACAAAATGTTAAACTGTATATTTATTACCGCACAGTTCTTCATGACCTTATCACACATACTGCAGCAATGCAGAAAAATGTACATCAATATATCTTCCTGGGACTTTTAAATAAAATTTCATAAACGGCAAGTTACAGGAACTTACGCCTGTATATTTCGTGCCAAAAGACATCCAAATGATCCAGAATAAGAGTCTGGAACATTTCCTGCAGCCTTGATTGGTATAAACACAACAACATAGAAAATATATACGCAGACTATTAATTCAGACTATTTCGTTTCTGTTTACTTAACTAACTTGAAAGTAATCGTCCTTACAGAAAGATACTAATTAACCCTTTAAACCCCGAATTAAATCCCATCTGCTATTTGCTGGCATTATTAGGAGCTCACCATTTTCTCCACGGTAGCAGGATAAGGGTTAAATCATTAACTTTTAGGCGACTAATGTCATATATATATATGGAGCACCAATTCTTGATGTTTCTAGATCACACACAACGACGCAGCACAGTCGGTTGGACTCCTCTGGACGAGTGATCAGCTCGTCGCAGAGACC
>Ga0268261_10002612_pt1 | contig 12955 bp, 10 predicted proteins | sample TergutNc150P1_FD_190353 | JGI IMG/M metagenome (GOLD analysis project Ga0268261, IMG submission 190353) | Nasutitermes corniger P1 segment gut microbial community from laboratory colony in Florida, USA - Nc150 P1 (SPAdes) (version 2) | ecosystem: Host-associated > Arthropoda: Insects >... | reverse complement strand
CCAGTCAGTCTCTTCTCGTCAAAGTTCCTGGATACTCTCTCCACAAGGCGGGCGAGCTGTAGCGCCGTGCTGTGTTTGGGTCTGAATCCAAACTGCTCGTCGCGCAGTAATCCACGTCCGCTCACTTCGTGGAGAATCCTGGAAAGCAGGATTTTTTCGAACAGTTTGCCAATCGTGTCTAGTAGACTCATGGGTCGATAAGACGAGGGCAGCGCCAGGTCTTTTCCAGGTTTCAGGATTGAAAACACGCGTGCGTGCTTCCAAGCCACCAGGAAGTACTGTGTTCGGAGAATCGTGTTAAACAACACGACTAAGAGGGACACAATGCTCAGTGGAAGATGCTTCAGAGCCCTGTTGGGAATACCCTCTGGGCCCGGTGCCTTGCCGACCTTGAGACCCCGAATGGCGTCTTGAACTTCCGTGGCGTTGGTTAGTTTGGGCTCACTTGCGGGTGCAAAAGAGTATGCCCGCATCGCCTCATTAACCACCTCAATCACTGCCGGGACGGAAGGATTATTCACCGGCTGAAATTGAGCCTCCAGACTGTCGGCAAAGGCTTCGGCTTTCTCGGAGTCCGAGAGAGCTAGGCCCCCTGGTGTAACCTAGGGAGGTGATGGAGTGGGGATTCTCATCACCCGTCTAGTCATCTTCCACAGCGACTGGTCTTCTGGATCAAGGCTTTCTAGCGTGTTGCTCCACCGGTCGTTCCTCCACTCGTTAAGCTGGGTGGTCACCGACCTCTGTAGGCGGTTGACCTCAGCTTTTAAAGCAGGGTCCCTCGTGATTTGCCACTGCCTCCGTAACCGGTTCTTCAGGCGTATTTCATCCTGAATATAGGTGGGTAACGGGGGTCGTGGGTCAGCACGTGGGCGAAGTTTGGGAGTGGAATCTGCCAGCGCTTTCGAAATAGCTCCTGTCAGTTCCTTGACACACGCGTCGATAGCCCCCTCATTCGATAGGTCAGGGTTGGGAGGCAGTCCAGCTTCTAGGCAGGCCTGGAATTTGGGCCAGTCAGTCTTCCTCAAATCCGGGCGGTTAGGTGGGCTAAGAAAGGAAGATCGACACTGCGTGTCGATCAGTACGGGTAAGTGATCCGAGCTCAGTGCGGAGCACGTGGTCAGATGCAGTGGGAAAACGAGGTCCCTCGTGATAACAATGTCTAGGACATCAGGTGTGGCAGAGAGGTTATATGGCACGGTGGTAGGGGTGTTCGGCCCGTGGATGAGGCATGAATTCCTATCAGCATAATCACGCAAGAATCGGCCTCTTTTCGTGATCAGCCTTGAATTCCACTCCACATGCTTGGCATTCAGGTCGCCCGCCATGAGGACGGGGAGACCGCCGCCAAGACAGGCAGACAGGTCCGAGGCTATAAGGAGGCGGGTGGGTGACAGGTATGCCGCCAGGATTTTCACCGGTTTCGTAGCCAGCATGATCTGGATAGCGGTAGATTCGAGGTGCTGCAGGTCCTGTACGGGTAGAGCGTGGTGAAGTATACCGCTCCGGACCAGTATTGCTGTTCCGCCTCCTTCGGTTAACCGGTCATTGCGGTGACAAACCTAGTTTGCCAGCCGGAAGACTTCCCCTGATCTGAGGTGCGTCTCGGCCAGCAGGCATACGTCGATGCCGTGCTGTCCGAGAAAGTGATCCAGTTCTTGCTTTCTGCCGCGGACACCGTCTGCATTCCAGCAAGCCAACCGCAAGGCTTTGTTCCACTTAGTCCGTTTGGGTCGTGCTGCCATATTCGGCTACAAATAGGATTACAGTTTTGAGTACAGCCCACGTGCGAGCTGGTCCAGAGGGGAGGATCGGAATGGACGTGAGGAGCCTGCGAGTGAGGTCCACACATGCATTGAGGGGGAGTTTGTCAAGAAGATCGGAGATCTCGATGGGTGAATGGTTGGGTCGGGTGGGGGCCACCGGTTCCATGGGAGTGGTTTGTTAAGGCTGTCCAGGCTTCGCGGGTTTGTTTGTTTTAGTCGCTGGGGCCTGTTTGGTGCCTACCTTGACTTTGGGCTTTGACTTTGCAGTCTTGCCCTTCTTCCCAGTTGTTTCTACTATATTTCGAGCAGGACTCGGAGTGACAGGACTGGGAGCGGGGTTAGGTGAGGGTGGAGATGCAGCCTTGATGACACGGCCTCCACGGACCACGTGGTTCCAGCGTTGTCCCAGTCTCTCCTGCTCGGCGTTTGGCTCCGGCCGCTGCGCCTTCGGGGCGACGGAGGGGCTGAATGCGCTACCCGCCTTGCTGCGCACGAAAGGCGCCCGCTTAGCAAGCGCCGCCTTGGCCTCCTTCCATTTCGCACAGCCTCGGTAGTTCGCTTTGTGGTTTCCTCCGCAGCTGCAGCACTTCAGCTGCTGCGGTTGGATGGAGCATTCCCCTGAAGGGTGAGCCTCACCACAAGCAACACACCGTGGAGCGTAGCTACAGTACCGCTGTGTATGGCCGAAGCGTTGACAGCGCTTGCACTGCAGGGGTCCTTTCGGGGCGACGTATGTCTCCACCAAGACTCGCAAACCGCAGAGCTCGGTTATGGAGCGCACTTTCGCCACTTCTGGTCCCCGCGCTACCGTCACAATAAAGTGAGGGGTTAGGGGGTGGGCTTTGGCGGCCTCCTGGTCACGGCGGCCCGAGCGGAGCTGCAGAACTCCCTGGACACAGATGCCCAGATTCTCCAACTCCTCCCGGATGACGTCCTCTGGCATGTGTCTGCTAAGGTTCTTGACCAGCAGCCGTACACAGCGGTCTTCCGGGAGGTAGAAAGTGTGAAAGCTCACACCCTTGCTCCCGTCAAGGGCCCGCGGTGCACTGACCGTGGCTCTGAAGCCTTCGTCAGTCCGAGGAACAAGCATAAGCTTCTCCCCCTTCATCTGGGCTGTCAGCCCACTCTGACACGAGGCCCGTAGCCACGCCAGGAAGCCGCGCGTGTCCGTCACCCCTGTGACATAGATGGGGGTCTTGTTATTCCGCTCGCCTATTGGGGCGGCACTGCTAGTAGCCACTTGGGCGTTTATAGTGGCGCCATCAGGCATGCCACACAGTGGTCCGGACATGTCTCCAAGAGACATGCTCTTTATGGCTGTCTCAGGCGAGGCAGCGGGTTCAGCAGGAACTGAATCGTTGGCTGAGGACTTGTGCGGCCCACTTGACTTTTGCAGGCTGGCGACCCCAGCTACCACCGTAGCATAAGCCAGCCTGCCCTCGTCAGAAACGAGTTGCCGGCTGCTCTGGGCAGCTAGTTCGCCCGTGGTGCCCTGGACCTCGGGCCCGTCTTCGAACAGATACCCCGGCGCAGGGCGGCGGCTGGCTGGCTTAGTCGTGCAGACTTGGCTAGAAAATTCTTCGGCCTTCCTCTTGCAGACGTTGGGCTGCACTGAGTCAAGGGGGTCCGAACCCCGCCACCAGCTCCGCCTGGATGCACGAGGGCCGAAGCGCTCGCGTTAGATGTAGGGACCGAAAGGGCCTTCTTCTTCTTGGCAGCCGCCATTGCCTTCCTCAGTTTCCGCAAGAGAACCGGGGAAAGCTCCATGCTGCCAACAGCCTTGATGAAGTCTAATTCCTCCTGCCTCAGCATCGCGCCTAGCAGGAACATGACTGGGGGCTTGAGCGACACATCTGCCTGAAACGGGGCGACGAGGCCGGTAATTCAGCCGCGTATATCAACCCTACGTCGGGGGGCACGAGTTGCCGGCTGCCGACAGCAGCTATTTCGCCCGTGACTTCTGATGAGGTCGCGGGCAGGGGAGCAGACCCAGCGCCAGGCGCTATGTGCCTTTTTGCGGGCTCGGGCGAGTCGCCCGAGCTTGCCAGCGTGGTGGCTTTGCGTTTGCCCGCGAGCTGTCTAAATGGTCGTTGGGAGGACATGGACCCACCACCAGGTGTGATGCTGCGGCTCCCGAGAGGCACCACTGGCTTCTTCTTCTTCTTCTTCCTACGAGACAAAGCCATCCTCAGCTTCTTGAGAAATGCAGGAAAAAGCTGTAGCTTGGAAATAGCCTTAATAAAAGCTAATTCTTCCTGCCTCCGAATGGTGCTTCGGCAGGAGCTCCTCTTCACAACACGGGACACTGAATTCTTAATCTAGCTCTCAACTGTCTGAGAACTTTCTACAGATATTGTTGTAACTAGCTCCGCTGCTCGAAACGATGAATCAGATCTCAGTACAGAATGATCGATCGATCAAGAATGTGGATTTGGAGATTTCCTTTTACACTGTGGTCTTGCGGTTCCTCCTGCTCTGCCATTGGTTAGCCGACAGAGTTGTGGGTTGTGATCAAGTCCATGACTGTCTGTGTTTGAGGTGCTGTGATGGAAAACGGTTGCTGCAGTGTGAGTTTAAGGATCATTGACCGGAGGAAGAGTGAGAGAGAGAGAGAGAGAGAGATTTGTGAAGAAAAATGGCTACTGAATATGTGGTGTGACAGAAGAAGGAGATGTGCTGCCATGTGGATGTTCCCACAAACATAATCTGTAAGGTTGAAAGGGTGTGCCAATTTATCACTTAATCTTCCAGCATAACCTCTTAAATGACTATTTCCAATTATTAATATACTTGGGTTGTGCTGTCTTCAACAATTTTCTTTCGCTGCCTTCCGAAATCTTAGATGTTAGCAAGTTATTAACATGATGTCAAACAGATGATTCTTGCAGGTATTGTAGTGGGGTGAATCGGTTAGAAATTGCGATTTGTTTACTTTCTGAGGATAATTTTGTTTTACGGAGGTTTTTTTTACCAGTTGTGCTTGTATCCAGCTACTTTTGTCAGTTCCATTTTATCTTTCATCATAATGTATACATATTGCGCGGTTTTAAAACGTCTGATGACGCCTTCCGACTTTCATGTTTCATTGCATTCGATCATAATTTTCGCCACTTATATTGTTCACATTATTTGTACTTACATGCTTGGCCATTGCTTTGCATTTAATTCGGTTTGTAATAGCTTATTTATTAATCGCACGAATTTCAGTTCATCCAAGGTTTCATGAAGCTCTCTTTTTAGCTTATCACAATTTTGCGGAAATTATCAGTTAAAGATAGAGAGGCACTGAAACCGCACCCGACACAGATAAGGCAGTGTAGAAACGTGAGTTAAGACATGTATTTTTAAAGGGTATAGAATGTGATTAGGGAGCAGAGCGAATGAATTCCATTAGTTGTTAGTAAATTGTGCAACTGTTTTTATACAATCGGGTTATTCGAGTTTCTGTTAGTTTGCTTTTTTTCGGAGTTATTGCGGTTCTGTGTTATCTACGCAACGGGTGAATAATATCAAGTCGGTAAGTACGGTCTGTAAAATAGTTTGTTGAATTTTTGTGTTGTATATAAAGTGCAGGTTTTGTTATTTGTGTAATGGTTATTGTCATTATCTTCTAAAATTCCAAATTTATTTTATTTGTTTCGTGTTATTCGGGATGCAGAACGTATATCGTAACTTGGTTGGTAGTTCTTTTTCACCGAAAGGATGTGCGTAAGAGTTTGAACTATTAAAAACAAGTAAGATATAAGCAGTATTCGATATTAGACTGCTTTTGAATATGTATGTGCCATAATGGCATACAGAATGTTCCTCTGCAGGTCGTACATATGTGGTATGTTAAAGGACTCATAATTAATTAATCGGAAATGTCTGTTTGGTATATTTTATGATTGTATCACCGGCCGCCAAATTTTCGTGTCATTCACAGAGTTACACGAAGTAATCCTAACGTAAACTTTCCGTTACGCGTCTTCTTCGTAATGTGTATAGTTAGTTTTTGTCTTGTCTATCATTTCGTAGTTAGTTTTAATTTACGGGCATGGCATTAACTTTTTTTTAAGTAACAGAACTAACTTATGTAAGACGTACTGAAGTCGATTAAAGGATTTAAGTATGCGCGAGAGAATTTCGGTGAAATGTTGTATGATCCAACTTATAGTAATTGCATTGCAACCATTCACTGCAGAAATCCCGCAGTTCCTCTACTGTTCAGGGCTTGTGGTTATGCCATACTTGTTCTGTCAAAACAAAATTATCAGGAGAATAAGATATACAAAAGAAAATTTGATTTACAGTATTCTGTTGAAGTTTGTGTGAAATATGTATAAGCTTAAAACTAGTAATTAAACCTTGTTTCATAATTAAAGTTTCATGCCCAACTCTAATTATGAATTAAGGTGTAAGTAGACTTAATTTTAAAGGTTACTTGTATTTTAGACGTAAGCTCCAACACAACACTGCGTAAGGCACTATTCTAATGTATCTCATTTATTTGTGTATGATTTATTTAATAATACCTTGCAATAGTTAAGGCTGTGCAAATCGATCTTGTGAGTCAAACTGTGCTGCTGATGATGTCTACATAGTTAAAACTTGTGACATGACCACAAACTGTACATACCATCAAACTCTTGCAGTCATACAACAATACATCAGGGTCCACTTCTGTCATAGTTTGTGTAATAATACAGAAGAGGGCGCATCTATGCACTTACATCACTGCATCGCTGCCTAATACAGATGGTAGTTTGACTGTGCTTTTCACAGTTTTTAGAACTAATTGTTTTCCCGCAAATTTTAATTCTGTCTGTTAAGGGTGCTGTAGGTACTGATAAGCCTGAGGATAAAACAATGGAAGTGATGTGCCAGTTAAAGAATTGTTGGGTAAGTTGGGCAGGGGAAGATGGGTAATGAGAATTACTGTGGTGGGTCGTGATTTGGTTTTAAAGATTGACAGTTTTTTTTTTTAATCAAGAAAGATGAGAACAAGAGCAGGGGAAGTGTGAAGGCCATTGTTCAGATGGCAAAAATTTCTTGTGCTAGTTTTCAAGACCTCTTCCTATTTAAAAAAAAAAAAAAAAAGTGGAGGGAGATACTTGTGTATAGTTGGAAGATGAGGCACAGAATGGGCTGTTAGTCATTATGCTGTGGTGAGGGAGAAGGGCACATGCTGTTATGCAACCACTATGTGGTCTGGGGTGAGAAGGGCTATTTTGTGTATTGCAGTATACTATTTTGTTCTTGAGTGGAGGTCAGGATGGTACTGTGACCATTGACTATTTTCACTGGTGGATATGAATCCCATTTAACTATTCATACCAGCAGCTTACGTGAAGGAAATGCAATGGGCATCTTTGAGCCGACCAACACATACATTGTTTTGCAGGGTGGTGGATTGAATGATGCAACATATGCGTCCACCAATTTTGGCCCCTCTCGTATGGCCCTGTTAGAGTTTTTCTTTGGGCTTTTTATATCTTTGTGTAAGAGTTGGTATGAAAAAGTTAAATAGTGTAACATAAATCACAGCATTCTTCTGATTGAACCCTGAATTAATTCTGGCACCACGAGACACACGCACAATTGCATTTTTTTCTGGTATAAATTGCAGGGTAGTTTGGTATGCAGGTACGATTGTTTTGGAGGCGCTTGTAGCACTCAGCTTCATGGTAGTCCAAGGACTATGCTTTTCTTGAACTGCCCTGAAGATAGAGAAAACAGGCTCCTTTGATGGTATGCATATGGCAATTTGCATGGCTGGCATATTCATCAGCAAAGCTGTGAGAACCTCATATCTCACAAAATTATATTTTGTGAATGCTGATTTGTCAAATTCTACCTGTCTTAAAGCTTATGGACTGTGGATGTAGCTGTTTTCTGCACTTTGAAAGAAGGATGGAGGCAGCGTTAATAAATGGTGTTCTGAGCATATAGGATCTCCAGTGCTCACAAAGGAGATTTTGCCAAACTTTTATATGAAGTGCTGGAAGAAAGTGCGATCACTTCTTTGAACCTGAAAAATGTTTTCTGGGATATGGTTAGGCACCTGGGAATTCTACCACTTTTGATTATTCCAAGCCTGTATCAAGATAGTCCACTATAAATCTGAAGGAACTGCTAAGTGATTTGAGCATTTACTGCAAACTCTTGAATTCCATCCCGGCATAATGTATGCCCACATTGTAATGTGTCTGGCATGTGAGATGTGATATATTTGATACCTACTGCCTGTATTTTGTGGAACATATTGTTGTCTGCCTGGGATATAAGGCAGTGCATACTAGCGATTGTTTATTGAAAGTTTTATTGGTTTGTATTTGTGTTATCCATAGCATACAGAACTGTTACGATGCACTATACTCTTAGCATTTGTATTCACACATGATAAGTTAATGGTGATTACTGCAATATATGTTGTATACCTAATTCTAAATGCAGGAAGCTTAATTGGAATGTCCATTGTGATGTTGGCCACTACACAAATATTCTCAGCTATCTCCTAGTAGCTTCAAAAGTACAAACAGGGGTATGCTTACCCCACTTTGAGGAACCCCGCTGTAACTGTAGAGAATACGGTGGTATAGGTGTTGTAACTAGCTGCATTGGATGGTAATATTAGCAAATACATGAATTGGAATATAATTATAATAAATTTCATTGTAAGATTACTGTAAGTTTGAGGTTTGTCAGTGTATTGAACTACATAGCAGTGTCTGAATATCGTCAATAACCGTAGTCTTAATGTTGTGGGAGTGTACAGGTGTAAGGTTGTATCTGCCATCATGCTAGTATCCAATTTGTTACAACAATGTAATAATGTACATTCAGACTGGGTTATAATGTCATGAAAGGGTTGAATAATTTGTGTTGTTGTAAGACAGTGTTGGTTTAACAGAGGAGTATGTTACAATTAACAGGAAGGAAATATTTGGTACCACAAAATTTCTAACGCTATAGACAAGGTGTCAAATAAACCAGTGTCATTAGAAGTGGGTTTGACTGTAATAACTGATAAGAATCAGGCCTGTATTCCAAGTTCTAATACTGTGTTGTTACTGATTCTAAGTGTGTGTTGAAATGGAGCAGTTCAGAATATGGCAAGTGTGGTACTTGAAGAAGGAAAGTTGGTGTATTTTATGCAGTGATTGCAATGGGTGGTACTTTTAGGAATGACCCTATATGTGGCTGTGAAAGAGCCATTATCTGTATGGCCTAGAAACAGTTTATAATAACCCTTATCCTGCTAATGTGGAGAATATGGTGAGCTCCTAATAATGCCAGCAGATGGCAGATGGGATTTAATTCTGCGTTTAAAGGGTTAATCAGAGAATGGAAGGAAACTTCTGAGCTTTGAGACAAAGCTGGCAGATTGTTCATTTGGAGACTAAATATACTTCCAGTTTTAACAAGACTGCAAATGGTACACTCTGTGACAATGTATACACATTTACAAAGGTGTGCTTTACTTTTGAAATTTTCATATGGTTTTACAGTACATTTGTGAAGGTGATTCCTGGTAATCATGTAAGAATAGTACTGGACATGGCCTCTCTTCAGGCATTCTTTTTTTACTTCATAAAGAAGGCCTAAAATGACCATTTCATCCACCCTATGTATGGGGACAAATCCAGGTTGTTCATTCATTCATTCATTTATTATGCATTTAGTTAATCCATACATGGTCAGTACAACCCATAGGATATTGAACTTGTAACAATGTCAATGCAATATAGACATGTGATTATATACTATATACATTTGTGATCTACAAATACAGAAAATTCTTGAAATTTTCCTTGTCCATAAATAAATAACAATACCACAAATCATTCCACCATATATAATTATGTTGACAGTACAACCACTACACAACACAACAATTCACTGCAGATAATAATATAAGTGATAATATAAGTGACTGTCTCTAATATGTATAAAAGTCCCAAAATTAATATAGATATTAAAAATTACATATAAGTACCGAGATCTCTCATAGAAATCCAGCCAAAGTATTCATCAAGTGAATAAAATGAGACCATCAAAAGGAATCTTTTTAGAGCTGATTTAAAACTTTTTACATTCGATGATAAGCTCTTGATATTTTGGGGCAGGTGGTTAAAAACCCTAACACCAGAGTAATAAACCCCTTTTTGATATTTAGTCAATGTTATTGATGGTACATGTAAGTCAGATCTATGTCTAGTGTTAATGGTGTGTACCTCAGAGTTAGATGTAAACTCTTGCATATTCTGGACCACAAACAGCATTAGTGACAGTATATACTGCGAGTGCAGTGGGAGAATGTTTAATTTCTTAAAGAATTCCCGACATGATACTCTGCTACTGGCATTCATTATAATCCTTATTGATCTTTTTTTCTGTAGTTTAAAAATATCATTACTATAGGGTGAGTTACCCCAAAAAATTATACCATATGTAATAACGGAATGTACATAAGAGAAATAAATTGACAACAAGATTTTTATGGAGATAATAGATCTCAGAGATCTAATTATATAGCATGCAGAATTTAGTTTAGAACTTAGCTGGTCAATGTATGTTTTCCAGGATAGTGTACTATCTAAAGTGAGACCCAAAAAGTTTGTACTATACATATTATTGATGAGATTGTCCTTATACCTAATTTGTAAATCAACTGCCGGTTTGGGTTTAGCCATAAATTGTATGTAGTTAATTTTAAACACATGGTTCCGTGCATCATGATTCAATGTTAATAATGGTCCAACTCGGTGCAACAGTATGCAGACATTTATTCACTGCCATGTCACTCTACATGTTTCGGGTGTCACGCACCCATCATCAGGAGTACTAAAACTGTATCTGCTACCTCTGGTGTATGTCATGGTAATGGTACCGTTACTTCCTTCTACCATGTCTTGATCCGGACTGCTTTCTTTTCAGGTTTGTTATTTATATTCTTTAGGATGTAGGTTTGTCGCTTGGCCATTATGTTGTTGTGGTGGTTGGATGCACTCAGTTGTCTCAGTTTCTTGGTTGCCAGTATCCTGTATGGTGCTTGCATCTTGCTGTCCAGTTTTCTTATTGCTTGTTCTGTTTCCATAATTAGGTTGGTCCAGTATTTTTTCAGAGGTTTCTCGATGCTATGTTGTAGTCCATTATTAAGTAACGCTATTTCTTCTTGGGAGAATCTTAAGTTTGTTAGATTGACCGTCCTGGCGTAGAATTTTGTACATTGGTGTTGGGTGTCTGTTTTTTCCTTGGTTTGTTTCTCTTTTTGTAGCTTGTCCAGTTTTCGGTTTAGCTTGTTGTATTGATTTTCCATCTCGTTTGTTAGTTTGTAGTCTATGGATTGTATTATGATTGGCCAAGTTCCTTGCCATTCTTGGGAACATTTTAGGTGTAGTTTATATAACTGTTCGTTGAGTTTAGTTTTTTTGGTGTAGAGGAATTTAATTTCTTGGTTGATGCGATATTGGTTAGCTGTTCTTAATGTTTTCTGGTTTTGTGGATTTTTTACTTTTATACATATGTTGACGTACGTTGGTGTTAGGTGTTTGTGTCGGCAGGTCTTGTTATACCAGATGGCTGCATTTGTTCTATACAGTTTCCTTTTGATGTTCTTGTAGTTGTATAGATCTTTTGCCTGTTTGGTATCAATGAATTTTAAACACATGGTTCCGTGCATCATGATTCAATGTCAATAATGGTCCAACTCGATGCAACAGTATGCAGACATTTATTCACTGCCACGTCACTCGACATGTTTCGGGTGTCATGCACCCATCATCAGGAGCACTAAAAACTGTATCTGCTACCTCTGGTGTATGTCATGATAATGGTACTGTTACTTCCTTCCACCGTGTCTTGATCCGGATCAAGGCACGGTGGAAGGAAGTAACGGTATCATTACCATGACATACACCAGAGGTAGCAGATACAGTTTTTAGTACTCCTGATGATGGGTGCGTGACACCCGAAACATGTAGAGTGACGTGGCAGTGAATAAATGTCTGCATACTATTGCATCGAGTTGGACCATTATTAACATTGTATGTAGTTAGTTTTATTAAAGTTTAGTATTAATGAATTAGCCTGAAACCACTTGCTTATTTTCTCAATTACTACGTTGATTTCATCTTTAAGTTCAGTGGGGTTAGAGTGGGAGAAAATTATATTGGTGTCATCTGCAAATATGGTTGGTATGGATATATCATTTATTATACATGTCAAATCGTTAATATATAGAAGAAAAAATAATGGTCCGAGGATGGAGCCCTGTGGGTCTCCTTGTTTTACTTTTTCCCAGCTTGAAAAACAATTTCTGGGATATTTGTTCTTTATATGTACTCTTTGATATCTATCGCTGAGGTATGATTTTATTAAGTTATTAGCTTTACCTGTGATGCCATAGAATTCTAATTTTGACATCAAGATATCATGATTTACATGATCAAATGCCTTAGTTAGGTCACAGAAAATGCCTCTAACCCACTAGTATGTTGTTAACTTCAATATGATGATTCAGTCTTTTATAAATAATTTTTTCAAAGACCTTTGAAAAGGATGTAAGTAGTGAAATTGGTCTATAGTTTGATAAGTCTGTCTTACTACCTTTTTTAAATATTGGATTTATTTGCGAGTATTTTAATCGTGTAGGAAATATACCAGCACACAACGACTTATTACATATATATGTAAGAGGAGATATGATAAAAGGTAAGCTTATTTTTAATATCCTTACTGGTATCTCATCATAGCCATGTGAATTTTTCCATTTAAGGGATTTGATTATTTCACTAACTTCTTTAGTAGTTACAGGTGTTAATTTTATATGTGGAAATGGTTGAATAAATGCTTTATAAAGAGAATTGAGTGCAAGGTTCATATCCACTGGATTATTTTCAGACACCTTATCTGTTATATTGGTAAAGTAATTTTTGAAGATATTAGCTATACTTTGATAATCTTGGTGGGTTTTACCATCAATATTTAATGGAGGGCCATTATCATTGCTTTGCTTTTTTTTTTGTTGTTGTCATTTTAACAATGTTCCATAAGGCTTTAGTCTTGTTATTGGATTTAGTTATATTATTATTTAGCAGGTTGTACGACGTTTCCACATCTTCCTGCGCCCGTTGAACACTTATAATATCTTCTTTCTCCATTCGTCTCTGTCATTCCAGTCTTCTTCCACTAGTCCCTTTTCCCCCATC
>Ga0268261_10002611_pt1 | contig 12955 bp, 9 predicted proteins | sample TergutNc150P1_FD_190353 | JGI IMG/M metagenome (GOLD analysis project Ga0268261, IMG submission 190353) | Nasutitermes corniger P1 segment gut microbial community from laboratory colony in Florida, USA - Nc150 P1 (SPAdes) (version 2) | ecosystem: Host-associated > Arthropoda: Insects > Digestive... | reverse complement strand
CACCCACATCCCACTTCCCGAAGATCCATCCTAATATTATCCTCCCATCTACGCCTGGGTCTCCCCAGTGGTCTCCTTCCCTCAGGTTTCCCCACCAAAACCCTGTACACACCTCTCCCCTCCCCCACACGCGCTACATGCCCCGCCCATCTAATTCTTCTTGATTTTATCACCCGCACAATATTGGATGAGGAGTACAGATTATTCAGCTCCTCATTATGTAATTTTCTCCACTCCCCTGTTACCTCGTCCCTCTTAGGCCCAAATATTCTCAACACCCTATTCTCAAACACCCTCAGCCTACGTTCCTCCCTTAATGTCAGCGACCAAGTTTCACACCCATACAGAACTACAGGCAAAATTATAGTTCTATACATCTTAATCTTTAATTTTTGGATAGCAAACTGGAAGACAAAAGATTCTGCACCGAATGATAGCAAGCATTCCCATAATATATATAATATTAATATTAATAAGCATCATTACAAAATGTAGCCACCTAGGCAACCCTGCACTTTGAATCTGTGCACCCCTCATATAAAATCAACAATATCATAAACAAAGAGAATAAACAGTGGCCCGAAAGGGCGATTTTCGAACCCATGGGACATGTAAGCTGAGATGCAAACTCTGCACAAAACCTCTGCAAGGATAAGGGCAAAGATATGAAGACACAAATACACATCAGTGAGATAAGAGACGGAAAAGACAAAAAGTATACTGAAACTATGTTGGACATGCATACAGCTCGATACTGACCATACAAAAAATTCTAACAATGGGCATTCATTAAAAACTCCATATTAGCCAAGCAACTATCACGAAAACGCTTAGAACAAAATATCGGCATACAAACGAAGTAGGAAACATGTCACTTCCCACCTCCTGTAGTGGCAACATAATTCAGCACCAAGCAGTGACATCAATCACTGCTAAAATTATTCACTTATCTCTGTATAATATCACACAACAGAATGGTTATTACTCCATGTGTTGCCTCATCAATAGCCACTAAAATCATTCACACAAAAAGGCAGCTTTGTTTAACAGTTTAAGTAGTGGCTGTGTGGACATCAGTTCGTACCCAGCCCTTGTTTTATGCCGTAGCTGTGTTTCTGAAAGACTGGGTGTAAATAAAAAATATTGCCATCACAAGTAAGGGGTTAACGTAATAAAACGCAACCAGCTAAAGGGCGTTAAACCGAAAATGAGTGCAAAATTAGCAAGATATGCAAGGTACGTGTAAACGTTAACACCGAGGCGCGTTCGCGTAACAATTGTTGCCGCGGAAAATAAATATTACATGTTCCGAGTGTATCCGTTGTCTTCGGCTATCCAGCACGCAACGCGCATGCGCCGTTGTATGATGTCACCTGTGGCATGTTTCTTCACATTATCTCATAAACAACACTACTTTTCGGGGAAAAAGTTACTGAAACATAACATGCGTTTTCATTTTTTTACAACTCTGTGTGAAACATTTCTAGTTCTAAAAGAATTTAGCGATGTATAAATTCATTTAGGTCTTCATGAATGTATCCGTTACTATATATATGATATATTTATAACTGCAATTGGGTTGTCACCCGGTGGCAGATTTTAACGAAACATGAATTTTATGGCCAGATTTTCGAAAAATACTCTAATATCAAATTTCACGAAAATCCTCTAAGTGGCAGCCGGTTTGTTCCACTCGGATGGACACGCTGACAGACATGACGAAGCCCACTGACGCTTTTCGAAATTTTGCGAAGGCGACTGGAAGAAGTGGCAATGGGGCAGGCATAAAACAAAAGCTGGAGGTACTGATGAACAGCATGCATCAATGATGTTGAAAATGTGGTTCAGCTAGAAAGCATCAGTTGAAATTTCACCGCAATTTCTTGGGGTCACAGCCACAGCTCCGAGCACAACAGGCCATCTGTAAACTTACTACAGGTCTTCTGCATCACTGTTGGGAGGGGGAGGAGATAACAACAACTACATGACTACCAAACAAAAACTATGCAATATATGCCCTATGTCACAACACAAACCACCACGCACAATTCACTGATGGTTTTGGATGGGGTGTTTGGTGACAATCCTGGTTTATGACCCACACATTCACTTGAACTTGCCCCATGTGACCTCTATAGAGTAAATTGACAGACAAAATACTGAACAAACCCTGTATGGAAGAAGAGTTAAAGGAAGTTACTACTACAGCAGTCACCACTGCATACCACATGAGGGTGTAATGGCGATGACAATATTGCTGATCACAAGGGCACACAAGGTCATCACTCTTAAGGGATACTGTGCAGTGCTGATTTTTAGGCACCGACATTTTAGCGCAGACTTTTGGTCCACTCTTCAAGGGTCAAGCAGCTGAAGACTGCGCAATATCCCAGACGAGTGAAGACCTCATTGAAACCAAGGCAAACGCCTGAAACCATCCACAGGGGCACATATTGGAAAGTGTGGCTCAGTGACTACAGCAGCAAGACTTGAGGTTCTCACAGTTGTGATAATGAAGTTTCAAGTCTTCTGGTATGTTACACTGTGCATATTGATATTAACCAATGTTACACCCTTCTTGCACTACATAATCATGGAAATGGAGACACTAAAATCCATCAAAATGTCACTACATATTTAGCAATCGACAACCGGTGTTAACATCCCATAAGACTTAAACCTCTGACAAAAAAAGGCTGACAACACACACTATAACTGAGGCACATAATAAAACACCATGATAACCTCAGTAACCATACCTACAATGGGCAAAAACATGAAACTGTGACTATTTATTTTTACTGTCCCCAACATAACCTGTAACTTTCAGAAATAATCAGATCCACATCAAATTACAATAGAGTCTAGTCATAACAGAAGTTCATTATTGTAATATGTCTTAAACAATCTAGGGTAACAGAATTAGTTGGCCGGTGTGACACTTCTAAAAAGATACACCAATGACAACACCACTGGACATTACCAACACACTTCTGTCCATCAAGAAGAATACTTTGCCCAATGCTTTAGCCTGTTTGCTACTGTTAACTATGCCCAAATTAAATGTTCTACAAATTCTGAAATCCTGTTTCTCCAAGTATGAAAAATAACATTTACCAAGTCACACAGTCTTGACTTTCTTTAAATACTGTTTATTCAATACCACCACCGCTCAGACTCTACAGCATCAAAAGGTATTATAACACATGACTAACTAACTGGACAGGACAATGAAAGAAGCAGACACGGCCTAATTTTAAATACTATCCTGACACCTCACTGAAGGAACTGGGACAACCACAAACTCTGAGTCAATATTAAAAAACAGAACCTCACAATTACGAATCAGATGGGCTACCTCACTCCACCATAACTTGGATATCTTCAGCTGCCTGTACACTCAGAGTGAACACCACAACAAATACCTTCCCATGCCATACCTACAAATTTACACATAATCTGACTGAAGTTCAATGCAAACACATGGATTTAAACCAAAATCATCTACAGGAAAAGCCCCCTCTAATTTAATTAATAAGATATTAATAATAATAGAGTCCATCGTTCCTTCTAGGAACACAGATTGTCTATGAGTCCTTTCCACTTCTGTCTATCGGCTGCTAAGAACCTTAGTTCATTCCAGCTTCTACCTGCTTCCTTGATTACCAATCTTCTCCAGCTGTTTCTCGGTCTACGTCTCTTCCTGTTTCCCTGAGGGTTCCAAAGTAGGGCAGCCTTTGGCATCTCTCCATCCTCTTTTCTTAATGTGTGACCAATCCATCTAAATTTTCTTTTTCTTATTTCTAAATTTCTATCTTCTTGTCATGTTACTTTCCATAGATCTTTGTTGGAAATAATATTTGGCCACCATATTCTTAATATATATCTTAGACATCTATTCACAAAGGTTTGTGTTTTATGCTGAATTAATAAGATATTAGAGGCATTAAATTCTAAAAAAGTGGTGACATTTTTTGCGACCTGGAAAAAGCTTTTGATAGTGTTAATTATGATTTATTATTATGTAAACTTAACTTCTATGCAATAAGAGGTCCTTTTCATAAGTTAATAAAATCCTACCTTACAAATAGGTATCAGAGAGTCCTAACAGGAGCAGTCATCTTGTCACACTAGTTATTTGGGATGGGGTAAAATTAATCACGGCGTACCCTAGGGATCCATACTGGGTACTTCACTCTTCCTGTTTTATATAAATAATTTACTGAAAACTAATCTTATAGAAATGACCAACAAGATGCAACTGTGTAGGACAATTTATTATTCCATTGTTCCTTGACTGCTCAACATGTTTTGAGCGATATTATCGCTCATCATCAGGAGCTTCTAAGCTGTAATTACAGCTTCTGGTTTTACTCACGTTTGTCGTTGCTGGCCGCTGTCATGGCTGAGTGGAAACTGAGTTCCCATTCAGCCTTGACAGCTTTTCCTATACAGCTTTCAAACTGGGTAATTATTTAATACAATCAGATATTTAACCAGTCAAGCAAGCATTACTACATTCAACATTTTTTAATGTCACAAGCAATAACATATGGAGAAAAATGTCTTCCAACACCCCTCTTTCATTATCATAAATCTGCACATATACACTCACAATTTCTAATCCAAGAAATTACACGTTCCAACCATTCCCACAGATACTTACTCTAAGGATTCAAACTGAAGAACATACATTATACACAGTCCATACACCTAAAGTTTTTTTTTAGAGTTAACGAAAATGCTGTTACTCACCTACACGACCCTGCTGCTGGGGTTGCAAAACTCTCTTCTCATTCGAAGCCACAGAAGGCACAACCACGTGTGTTCCAACCTGAGGTTTAGTCTCAGATTGTTTCCCTGTTATCACTAACGCAGCATTTTTATTCACTGTCCATGGATTTATCTTTGGCAAAGGTGCTTCCACGTACTTCTTCTTCTCAGGAACTTTATCAGAAACATTACCGCCTTCGTCATCAATGGCAGAACAAGTTTTTCCATCAATTTCTGGCCTGTCGGGACACGATACATTTATGGGTCTACTGTTCACTTTAACGTTTGTATCCACGTTGTCAGGTAATCTCCGCGAATTCCTACCTTGTGGAATAATTTGGGGGAAATCCTCGTTGCCATGTGCACTGTTAGGAGCAGAGTTATTAGTAGCATGCTGTTTAACACTGTTTTGCAACGTTGATTTACTTCTCGTAGGAGCTTCTCTCGCACAATTTTCTTTAGGCGCTGTATGCGACACGGCATTTATGTTTTCTTTATTACTATCCATGTTCTTAAAATTAAGTACTGCATTCGCATACGACACTCCAACCGTTTCTCTGTTTGTAGAACCATCACTCGCCTGCACGACTTGAGCCGCCATTTTGCTTACTAAAATACACAACCACAGTTTCACCACGAGGCGAGACGCAATTTCTTTTACTGTACTGATACATAAATATAAGAGACGACCTAAATCAAGAGTTCTTCTTCGCTAGCAGTCGTAACGTCCATATAACAATAATGGATTCTAATTCGTGCCTCATATAAGAAGAAAACGGAATTACTGCAAACAATATGTTAACCTAATGCTACGCTGTTGTCCATGGTACAAGCATGGCTCTATCGTAAAACGCTTGACGACGCGTAAACACCACACACTGATAACTACGCCTTGTCCCTAACTGAGATGAATCAGCATTAGTACTACCATATGTTCTACCACGTACGTAAAATATTCCGACCGGATATTCTCAACCGATCACTTTCCGTATCATTTACACACAAACACGCGCTTGACAACAAATATACAAGCAATGCACTATCACTCTATCCTACTGTTTACGTCATTTATGCCAAAAATCGTCTCCGCAGTTTTACACGTTGTTAGCCGGAATGATTATCCGCAATTATGGAGTACCTTCTCAATCTAACCCAAACATATTTCACAACTCATGCCTCTCGCACCATCAAACACTTTACAACCACACATGTTAACTGACGCTTGTAATAAATTCGTTCAGAGATGTCTCCGCTATCCAGCTACGCATGTGCATACTGCAGATAGCAGTAGCTGCGGATGCACTGCCGAGTTGGTACGCCAATCTTTCGCTCACCGACACCAGTGTCGCTGCTGTCCTTGCTTCAAGCTTTCCGTATTCCGTTTACCCAAGTCTCCGCGTTTTTGATGAAACACCCACAATGCAAGTAGTCGCAGCCACAATGCACCCACATGGCTGTTGCGCTAGTGGCCATCTTGGAGGACAAATTCTGTATTTGATTCGTAGCTGCAAGCCTTGATGCAACGTAAACATGTCTTTCATTATTTGAGAAAGTACGGGAATTTATAACCTCTGTAATAAATATACATATATTCTCCTACGAAAATGTTTTCTTTTTACATTACCCTTCTCCGCAAACCAAAGTGGTTGAGTAATGGCGGAAATTCCACGACGGAACGGCGATCAAATGATTCCCACACTGACATCTGTTGTCATATCTGTGCAACAACGTTGTAATCCATCGTTCATGAAACCGATACCATGCATCCCCGACCGCGGTGGTATTCTGTGTAGCACAAAACACGTGGGTGTAGGTAAACCGTCGACGGATGTTGAGTACGTTGAGCACCCGACACATGAATACGATACGAAATGTTACTGATGTATGAGCGGGCATTATAAGAAATAAATTTTAAACACTTTGTTACTTGATATGGCAAAGTTGCGGCACCTGATTTTCTTTCGGAAGGGAAATTATTTGTGAAATGTATAAAAATTTCGCTGTGCTGTGACAGGATGCAGAAGTAAATGTTTGACGGCCAGGGGGAACACGTAAGAGAAATTATTGCGAAGTAAATACTATAATCGGAGTTGTGAGTAAAATTTTTTAGATTGTTTTATGAAGTGGCCTCGTGTAATTAAGAAAATAAGCACACACTGAAGAAATTTGCATGAAAGAGTTGTAGTTTAAATCAAAGCCTATTATTCCCCATTCAATCCAGACGAATAGTGAAGTAATTCTACTATGACCAGTTCAAAACATGTGTAATCTGACAATATGTAAGTTTCCTCATATCTAATTCTGTGCCACATAGCCTCTGCTGTTCATGTAGCATTGCTAAATGTCACTTATGTAAAAGTGTGATTTTTAATGCACCCTTTCATTTGGTATATTCTGTTGTTGAATTGTGGAAATAACCATGCATACAAAACTGTCTTTGCAAAGTCAGACTTAAGATATTAACTAGGATGGTAGGTGTATATAGGAGGAAACAAAAGAGCAGTATTCTAATTAGCTTTAAATGGCTCAGGAGAGGATTTAGTGGTCTGCTTTCTATCTTGACAATAATGAACCTATATGTTCAATTTTGAATATGTTAGAAAGAGTCTTATACCAAGCACTTATTTGTCAAATGTAAGAAAATAAAGTCTTCATAAAATATCTGAACTCAGAAGAATATTACATAATGAGGGACATTCTTATTTTTAGAGTACTGCTGTGTTGTCATTTTACAAACATCAACATAGTTAAAGTTGCCCCTGTCCATAACATGATGACATACAGAGAAAGAGGTACAGTTGCACTCTTTGTATACCGCAGCACTCCATCTACTTCACCACTGTGGAAAGAGCCCTGTACACACTGAACAGGAGGCTGAATGGGCCACAAAGCCAGTCTGGATATTTTGGAGAAGAGAAAATCTCACTTATTGCTGCCAGAAAGCAAACCCTGGATCCTCCAGCTTGAAGCCTAGTCACTATATTGACTGAGCTATCCTTGCTGTAATGTGAAAAGTATCCTAAGGAAAAGTTGTAAAGATGTTAACTGGAGTTAACTGATAGATTCTGCAGCTCACATTTTTCTACTGTAATTATAATGAAGTGCATTAAGTTTTCAGGTTTTCACACTGATTGTTGTTGCATGTATCATCATTTGGGTTTTTACAACATAGGTTTAACTGATTTGGTAACACATTCAGTGGTGGCCATTGTTATTAGTGACTTTAAAACTTGTAGTTACAATAGTAAAGTATCTGTTAGGTAGTCTGCTGCTAGTAGGATTCCATATTGCCATTTTATACTCTATAAAGCATCTTAATAAATCTGCATATTGTATTTTCATGTCAATGAATCAAATTATGATGTACATTATTCAGTTATTACAGGCATTCTGGTTATTACAATTTGTAAGTCCATTAAAAAAAAAACCTTCACTGCTCTTTGGAAACCTCTGTCCATGTCCACAGGTTGTTCCTGCAGATGCTGATGGTGATATTGCAGCTTATGCCATAGATCCAGCTAGCAGTGCTCTGAGATTAACAGTGTAACAATCAGTTAATTTCAAGTAAAATACCAGTAGGTCTTCAAATTGACCATAGATTTTATCATGATTCTGACAGTAATTCAAGGCAACAAAAATAAATTATTTTGGACATTACACCTTTTCTGTACAAGTCACATCAATAGTGGAGCACTGGAAGTAATACTCGATTCTGATACAGAAATGGCTGGACCAACACTTGGTCCTTTTGTTATTCCCTTCATTATCACTGAATGATAACAGATACTATAGTTCAGTCAGGTGAAAAGGTTATTTGGACAGGGACAGTCACAGATCATTTAGCATGGACAGTGGTGTTCAATTCGCAGCAGTGGCACAGCTTTCTCTATCCTTCCCAGACTCTACACTTTCTTGCAGACTCATCCAGCCTCTCAGCAGCATATGGAGCTAATGTTAATGATGCATGGCATCATACTTCCCACTACCTCTTTTTTTTTTGTGTGTTATTTAACAGTGCAGCCAAATGTGAAAATTATATAGCATCAATGACTGAATGAGTATGGAGGGTTGGTAGGATGACACTGATGGGAAAACAAAGGTATTCAGTGAAAAACCTGTCCCAGTGACACTTTTGTCATCTGTAAATCTTACAAGAACTGGCCTCAGTTTGAATCCAGGCCTGCAAAGTGAGAGGCCAGAGACTAACCTCTTCAGCCATGGTATGGCCTAGTCCCCCATGTATTTTGTGGTCTGGTACTTCTTTCTGCAAGTACATTAAATGCAACCTTTGAGATGTGTTGCCACTAAGAACTTTGAATATTTCCTTCCGACACTGTATGCACAAATCCTGTTCACTCACCCCACTTTGCCCTGTCCCTACCCAGACCTATTGTATCCTGTAGATGCCACTCTGGTGGTAGCTTTGTAATACCTTTGAAATTATTCCATCTGGACTGGACTTCTAAATTGGGTTTTGGTCCTTGTGGCAGGCCATGCCAGTGTCCCTGCATGGTGTCATACACAGCTTATGTTTGGTTTAATTTCCATTTGTTTCATTGTATACTGACACACAGGTTATTTTATTTGTGTTCAGTTTCCATCACTATAAAGGGGCCATGTATTAATGTGCACAAAAGTAGCAAGAGTTCAATATTATCACTGTGGGCTCTGTGATATGTTAAGTAGATGGATTTGTCTTAGTTATATTAAATTGTTAAACTTTATTTATCCTCCTCTTGTGTCACCTTGCACCCCTCCGTAGTTCTGCAGGAAACTGGAAAAATGTAGACTACAGGTGGTAATTCCACCCAGTGTTTGAAACTACAAAATCTCTCCACAGTCACACAGACCTGACAAACTGTTCCCTCACTGTTCCTTGCAAGATGGTCCTAGGCATATAGTTTTGTCATTCCTAGATGGCCCTTGTTATACAAATCTTAAGAATCCTCAATACATCAAAAAATTCACTGGTTTAAACTCAGAGGAAAGTTGAGGATATATGTGGTCTTTTGTAAATGTTTATCCATGTACACACATGATAAAAAATACACGTGTTCTAATGAAGTTAATACTGATAGGAGTGTAAATGTCCCATCTTTGTGGCTGACAGACCATATCTGACATGACCAAATGGTTTCCAAATACACACTGAAGGCAGTCGCAGAGAAAGTATCATTGAAAACCCACTACTTTAATTAGGAAATGTTGAGCAAAATACTGAAGATTTAAAAAATGTTCCCAATCCATATAATGTACATTTCCTAAGAATGCAAGAAGTTGAAGTTAGCTATAATTAAATTTGCTAGAGGACAGGATATTATTATATTGGAAAAATGATTGTTGGAACAAATACAGTCTATCATTATTGCCTACACACAATAATGAGCAATGAAAATGTGTTCATTTTATTGAAAATATCACATTGGCACTTCAAAAAATCAAAGTATTCCTCAATTTATTTAAATAACTATAAAATTTCAGTACATTATTACAAATTTCACCATCTAAATACCTATACACACCAATACTTGTGCTAATGCATTACCCACTCCACTTTCATTTTATTAATTTCAGACTACTTTTTGCAAATATTCGTACTTACTGCAGCTTACCAAATACAGGTTGTGGCAGAAATAGTGAATTACTTATAAATACAAATAACATTTTACTGAAAGTAATTAATATCAATATTAGCATGCTACAAGTTACTATTGTGCTTAATTGTTTTTACATTGTTGCACTTTTTTGTGTAAAATACAGAAGTGCACACAAGTTCAGAACCTGCGTAAAACTTCTCGAAGTGTTTCAGGACACTATGCAGGAGGCTCTGTACACTGCTGTTAGACATGCCTAACACTTCAGCGTGCTTATGTGCAGATCGTCTTGGACTGCAGCCGATGGATGCCAACACTCAGGCAATGTTCCTGGGTGTGCAAAGTGAGGACGGCCTACCAGGTTGACTTTCACATGACAGAGCCTCCTCCATGCCACTGCCTTACCTACTGACGGATTGCATTTGGACATGGGACTTCCTTTCGATTCAGTTCACAGTAAAATCCGCACTCAGTCTTTGTAATGGAGCCTGTCCAAATAAACAGTTCCACAGCACACACATCCTCTAACTCCCCAACACTCCTTGTCCACTAACTCTGAAGGACACTGCTTTAGTATGAACACCTGTATGTAACGATACCCTAGCAGCAGGGAAGCACATAATTAAAATTTTTAAATGCTTCACTATTTCTGCTGCACCCCGTATTTGTCTTTCATTTCTTGTACCGTATTTATACCCCTTAAAATGTCTATGGAGCAATAAATTTCTACCCTTCAAAAGTCTGCTTTGTTTAAAGTTAACAAACACACACTCACTGCATGCTACAAGCAGCTGTAAAAATACCCAGAATTATGCCCAACTTCATATACAACTACAAATGACAAGCAAATGTTTCTGAGTAAAATATATCACCACAACCAATGGTGTGTAAAGTAGTGCTAAATTCTTCCCAATAACCCATAAAATGAACCCTTTCTTGTCCCCAGCCAACACAGCCACAAAACTGTGATCTAAATCAGAGGTTTTACACCTCTTTGAGTAGAAGGATACCTTCTTAACTCCAAAAAATGTCACAAACCCCCAAATCTTAATAGTTGTCAGTTTAGGCTCTGTTAATTTAGAAAATACACACTGACAAAAAACTATTATGAAGCCAGTAACCACTGTAATTGGATTCACACTTTATTTATCACAAAAATAATAACAATAAATAAGGCATTGACTGAAAGACCAAGACATGTTGTGGAACTGTGTGAATTTATACAGAACCGGGGAAAAACCCATGGGTCCCAAGAGGTCCACATCCCACAGTATAGGTACAGCTGATCTGAATAGTATGCACATTAAGGACAAGCAGTTCACCCTACGATTTTCACGTTGACTCCTCATCGACAGCATGTATGTTCTGTCTTGTTTTCCAGCTGTGTGTCTATATACTTCCTCTTCAAACGCTGAAATGATTCAATGACAGCTGCTCTGTAAAGGAAGAAAACTGTTTATAATAAATTCTGAAAGAAAATACAGGTATGTTCCATTATTTCCCTCCATGTAAGGTTATAAAAGTGATAAGACGCACCCCTATAATTGGTAAGGTATTTTTGCAGAGCCTACTTACGTAATGTTACCTTTAAGACATGGTGATTTTTGGGGACATTTTTCAGGGAACTATGTGCAAAAAAATGGTACAAGGTGTCAGTGTCTGATACTTCTTAACAATGTCTGCAAAATCAATGTATTCAATGCACGGTACCAACCAAATTCAAAGTGTTAAATACATATGAATATTAAAAGACATAGCTCCAATAAATTTCAGTACAAGTGTACAATCTTCAGACAGCAGAATATGCCAGGTTAAAAACCAATTACCAATGATAAGCTATTATTTACAAGGTTCCATAATCTGTAGTAGGCTCCGTTGTTGATGTATAAAAGGTACTACTTGTACAGATTTTTAAAATCTTATGGTTAAATATGATTTAAACATTTCTTAAATAGTAAATATAATTTATAAAAAGTTAAATTATATTTGTGCATTTGATAGAGGAAAATTATAGTTTATGGCACAATATGTACAGATCTTTAGTGCATCTCTCCATTCCAAAATGGATCAGGTCCTGCAACCATATGATATATCCAAAGAGTATTTAGTTTATGACAGCAAATATTGAAACCTTATGTTTGGAAGGCAAAGGAATTTAGAATCTGTAAACCATCAAAGGTGTTATGTTATAATTGTTGGCTACAAGAGGTAAAAAAGGATGCTTCTTCTTCTGTTGGCGCTACAGCCCGCTGTGGGCTTTGGCCTGTCGAACAATACCTCACCATTTTTCCCTATCTATCACCAACTCTCAAGCTTATGATTCAGTTAGGAGGGAGGCCTTGTACAATATTCTCATTGAGTTTAGTATCCCCAAGAAACTGGTAAGGCTAATAAAAATGTGTCTGACTGAAACATACAGTAGAGTCCGGGTGGGTAAGAATTTGTCTGAGATGTTTCCAATTAGGAATGGTCTGAAACAGGGAGATGCTCTATCGCCATTGCTTTTCAACTTTGCTTTGGAGTATGCCATTAAGAGGGTTCAGGTAAACCAGGATGGCTTGACATTAAATGGTACGCATCAGCTTCTG
>Ga0268261_10002610_pt1 | contig 12960 bp, 8 predicted proteins | sample TergutNc150P1_FD_190353 | JGI IMG/M metagenome (GOLD analysis project Ga0268261, IMG submission 190353) | Nasutitermes corniger P1 segment gut microbial community from laboratory colony in Florida, USA - Nc150 P1 (SPAdes) (version 2) | ecosystem: Host-associated > Arthropoda: Insects > Digestive... | reverse complement strand
GGCAGACTACTGACCACTACTGCCGTTTCTACCTATGATCGTAATTCGTGGTGGCTACGGGTGTAGTAATCTCTCTACCGTGGCCACGTAGCACTTTAGTTGAGCGGACTCGAACCGCTATACCAACTCATAAAACAATTAATTGAGGGGAATGCTTTGGGTTAGGTTATATCTAACTTTATTACAGCTTACGTCCCATCAGAACACAGACAGAATACGAGTTACACCTTCCTAGTAAAATATATAACGTATATTTTTAACAAATCCACACTATATCTAACCTATATCTACAGAAACTAAATACCTTCTATGAGATTTTGGCCTAGCAATATGGAGGCAGATCATCTGTGTGGTTTCGATTATCTCGTCTATATGAATTTGGAAAGTACAAAGTAAACCAATAAAGTACTTTTCAATCATTTTCCTTTTGTCTCGGGTTATGGATGAACTACGCACCACTCACCTGGTATGAACAGGAATATCTAACGTACAAGGCTCATTTTGAAGCCTTGACTATAGTACCGTTTTCTTTGTTTCTGGTCTCGTTGAAGGTTTGATCACAAAGATACTGGCTGTCGCTCATACAGGCCTGTACACCAGCTCATAAAACTCATAACTCAGCGCTTACAGTTCATAGAGTTCATTTAGCAACATCTGGCATTGGTGGGATTAGACTCATCCGGCAGACTCAGAATCAGCGAACAAGGTCAAGAAAAGGAACGTAGGTTTACATATACACTAATGGAAACACGAAAGAACATGGAGTTGGCTCGGGATCTGCTATATACATACAAAACAAAGTAATACGACAACTTGAGCATAAACTTCACGACAGATGCTCACATAATCGGGCAGAACAAATGACAAAAGTCAAAGCATTACAGGAAATAGAGACAATGCAAATAAATTGGATTATCCTAAAAACATTACTGATACACACGGACAGCAGGATAAGCCTGGATTCCCTTAAAACATGAAAACCGGAACTATCTTATGGAATCAATTAGGAAAAGACCATCGTACTGGTGAAAGAAAACTGGCACATAGAATAAACCTGGATTAAGCCACACGCGGGACATGAACGAAACAAACTCGCTGACAAACTTGCTAAGGAGGCCACCAGAGACAGTGAAATATGCTACTCCAAATTCCTCATAAGTGAAATAGAGCACAAAGAAAGAGAAAAAAACATTAAAAAGTGGCAAAAATTATGGGATAGCACTAAAAAGGAACGGCAACTAAAGAATTTTTTCCCAAAATTAAGGACAGACTGAAAATGATCACCTTAACACCCAACTTCACAGCAATGGTAACGGCCCACTGAAAAACGAGATCATAACTACACCGATTCAAGATAATAGAGTCACCAGAATGTCCTTGTGCCAATGGTAATCAAACAGTGAAGCACAAAGGCTGTGGCAAACTAAACAACGAAAGACGAAAACTACAGCGGACATTTCAAAAGAAGACCAAGGGCCAGTAAGGAAAAACGTGTTAGTGAACAAATACCTAAAACAGATCACCCATTTTATAAACTCTATTGACTATGGAAATATGTAGTCCATCAATATGTGCAAACATAGTGAAGGAAGCTAAACGGATTGCAATAAGCTAAATCATACTATAAAACCAGATATAAACTAAAATATCTATAACAACGTAACAAATTAAGACGATCAAAAAATATACACACAGTGGTTATGATGATCGTTTCAAGCATGTAGTATTACTATTTGTAATGGAGCATGCTGCAAAAAAATACTACATACATACGTACACACACACAGCTTACATAATCGGATATTTACGTAATAATACATACAGGCGGTGGACAAAATAATGGCAACACTAGGTAAAGTAGGAATAAAACTGTTTTCGCTGTACTGAAAGAACATTAGTTGTGAGTATCTTTCGTTATTCAGTTGTTTGTTTACGTTGTGTAGTGCCAGTGTAAATGCATTGCAATTGTGTTAATAACAGTCCTTATGGAAGCATTGCAAAATGGGAAACTTGTCAGATATTCAAAAAGGACAGATTGTCGGTGCGCGTTTAGGTGGAGCGTCTCTAACCAAAACGGTCACTTCATTAGGTGTATCCCGAGCAACAGTTCTCACGGTTAGGACAACACATATCATTGGAAGACGCCATCAGCTGGGAGAAAATAATGGCTTAAAACCAACATTTAATGAAAATGATCGCCTTACCTTTGTTTCAAAATTGAAACGCGTAGCAACTATACGGAAAACATATTAAAATCGCCTGTTCTGTCCATCCGTCCGTCTGCGGGAATTGTTGTCTGTACCCATGAACAAATCAAGAACTGCTACACGGATTAAATTAAAAAAAATACCTGATTTACAGATGCATAATGGAATCTGCGGGAATGACTGAACTATTGTGTGTAGCCATAAGACCGTTACGAATTTTGCGCAAGGCGTATACATTCAGAAAATTGACGCAAGTTATTTACTGAATTGAAAGATCTATTAATTTTCTGAATTAATGTAACTGGATCTAGAGCGAACCATAATTTGTATATTTAAATAGACACTTAATAAGAATAAAATTATTCTAAAATTGATGTGATTAACAAGTGAAAGTCTGTGTCGGTTTTGCTTATCTTATAGTTAACTAAAGTTTCCTGCTTAACAACCATACGTTTTGCAGACACCAACCTATAAATGTCTATACATTCAAAACGTGGCTAGTCTTTAGGCTTTGTTACAATTACGTGCTTTCAATACATGTGACGATAAAACTTCGGTCTCATTAAGCAGTATCATATATGAGCTCTCAATATATGGATGGTTCGGTTTGTCAAAGTTTCAGAACATTTCGTCCTCTTCACATGGACTTAGTAAACTTCTTACCGCAAAGTAGGAAGCCAGTGTTATGACGTCACAAATCAAAGGCCGCTTCAATTGATAGTCACTGCGTCTGCCTGTCTGGGTGACGAGGCCCACCCGGGGCTCATGACGAAGTGACTACAGCTAACTTTCCGTTTTGCGTTGTCCTCTGTGTGGATGGCGTGTATTTGGTTTACACAAGGCAAATCTTTGTTTTTGCGAAGATTGGTCAGTAAATTGTGTATGGAACAGGGTGTTAAAGTACGACTGGACCGAGAATTAGGAAGATTGGAAGAGGATTTAGACAAGGATGCTGTTTGTCACCGATTATATTCAAATTGTACAGCGAATACCTTACTAAGGAAGCTGTTGAAGAGTTTGGAGACTTCAAAATAGGACAAGTAATTGAGTAAAGTGAAATATGCAGATGACGATTTTGTACTGAAACTAAAAAAGAAACGGTGCTAGTCTATTGATAGACTAAACGAAATAGGAAGATGAAATGTGATTGAAAGGAATGTGGGAAAAACTAAAACGATGAGAATCTCAAAGCAACCGTTCCCAATTAAGATTATGGTACACCAAACCATTCGGAGAATTTGTAATGTATCATCTGCCTTTGCAGATGTAGACGTAAAATTCAGTCGAGGTTTGCAGTGGAAAAAGCAGCATTCCACAACAAGTAGGCTCTCTTCACCTGCAAACTGGACTTAAATTTAAGGAAAAATGTATAAATTATTTCATTAGGAACATAGCTGTGTGTGGTTCTAAAACTTGGACACTTCGGAAAGTAGATAACAAATAAGAGGCGAGTTTTAAAATGTAACCCTCGAGAAGGATGGAGGAGATCAGTTAGACCGATCGTATGAGAAATGTGTTACATGGAGTCAAGGAGGAATGGAAGGAAAGTTTTAGTATGACATCTGCTTGTGTTCTGAATAATTTTGTAACGATATAATATTCACACGGAATTTTGGTTACCATCTCCAACATTTCGCCTTATGATAAACTCTGCTTGTCCATGCCTACGACAGAAATAGATGGTCTGAGACATCGTCAATCATATTACGGTTCTCTAGATATGAGCAAATCCTTTTGGGGGGGTTTGCGCGCTAGAAGCCGGAACGTTGCGGGTTAATTTCCCGATTGGGTCATTGGGATTCTTTTATTCTTTTAATATTTCCCGACGCACTATGGCCCTTGGGGTCCATTCAGTCTTCAACAGAAATGATTACCGGAGATATATGCTGGGGGTAAAGGTTGATAAACTTAAAAATAAATGAAACGATTGACTAGAGATTGTGGTAGTCTCAAGCTCGTGGAGACCTTAGGGACTCTACGGGTCTGTTATGGGAGAGCTTTAATTGTTTTGTCTGGTGTTTGGAGGCAAGATCTTTTCATATTTTACACAAAGTGCAGAAGAGAACAGAACTTCTCAATGCTGGTGTTAGGCGGGTATATGTGTTATTGAATGGGAATCAAATTTTTTTGTTAAAAGAAAGGCGCTTAGAGTTATTATTAGTTTAAAACACTGACAAAATTGCAGGGGTGCCCCTGGGTTTCATGTTCCGTCCTCCAAGAAAACCGAAGTAGAAGTACCAGTATTAGTCCATACAAGTTGACCGCCAGCCGCAGCGCTGACGTCATGAAAAAATAAAAATAAAGTACGGGTTTCCCTGAAAGACGGAGATCCCATTTCCCTCCTCTCCCGGGGTAGTGTAGGTGGTTTTAACTTAACTGCTAGTTATAAGGTTGATGTCACAAAGAAATAGATGATGGAGGTTAGAATTAACATGGCTGCAAGACACATCGTGGGTGTCATAATGAAATAAAATTAAAGTGGAGGTTGGAAGCCCGAAACCCGAACGCGACCCTCCCCTCCCTAAAATGATTTTGTAGAATATTTTAACCGGAGTTAACCTTGACTCCCCTACCCTCTTCCCTCCTCTCCCGGATTGATAGAGGGCCTTAAACTGATTTAACCACTCTTATAACGATGATGTTATAGAGAAATAAATATAAAATAGGACCCTCGTTTGGTTAGGGAATGGCGTTAGGTTAGGTGGGGTTCTGCCTAGGTTAGATTTACCTGGATCGCGGACCGTGTTGTAATTAGGAAGGGAGAAGAATTTTTATAAGATGCCTGTTTGGACTAGTTTGCGGTTGGCGGGAGAGGGCGATGCGCGCGCATCGAAGGAACGGTAGGAAACTAACAACGTTACCCACGATCATAGGAGTTACGTGAGGAAGACAGCGCTGCTGGTGGCAGCCACCATGTACTAATGAGGTAGAATATTTTTTTAAGTACTTTATCGGTTATAAACCATATGAATAAATTGTTCCAAAAGTATAAATAAACAAAATGTATTCTTCATACATACACAAACGTCTCTACAAAAATTATAAGGTGACGGAGCACACACATACACATAATCACGGTTATAGGTGTCTGTCAGCTATGATTTCCCCGAACATGCATAAATGATTCTTCAAAATGTTAAATAATATGATAGCGCCTGCACGCACACACACACACGCGTGGACACAGATATCTGTTGATCTCTTCGAAGAATATGTACGCTGATACGTCGGTTTCAGGCAGGTTGTATCGCGCCAGCTGATTTGTCAAACTGGTGAGATTTAGCAGCAGGTACACAAGTTCGGGTAGCTTAAGGGTGATGGACATCCCATCGAGGGCAATACTGACAGAGTATTCCGCTAAAGTCGACATTCTGAACGTCTTGTTGCACTTGCAAAGCTCGCTTCTGGTCAGATTATCGCAAAGTTTCGGCAGGCGAAGCGCCAGTGTCAGGACGAGAGACGGAGGCAAGACCACTGGCCCTTGCCTCGCACCACCCAACTCGAAAAACGCCCGATAGACACTGTCTTAATAGAAGCCTAGGCAGACGTTCTTGAAGCGCTCGGGGTTGAGAAAATAGAGGCGGCGCAGGAGTACCCTCTCGGGCGGAAGTCGCTATGGCGGAAGTCGGATGTCCGAGGCCTGGCGTGGCACTCGGTGATGCTGTGGTACGATTCGCTTGAGGTTCTTGCGGGGAGTTATATTGCATAGACTGGATAGCTGTGCAGATACGCGCTTATTTTTATATTGCTGGAACAGATAAGGAGACCCGTTATAATTGGCCCAGTGGAATTTTCGCGCTATTTACATGGTTGGTTGAGGTCGAGACACTTACCTCTCCTGCAGGTGCAGCACTGCCCGCCTCAGATACCGCCGCTGGGGCGCGAATGTCGTCCAAACTCCCTCAGGAAAGTCTTTTCCGTCGGCAGGTCCGGCTCCCTTGTACGAAATAGCTCGACACAATGGCGAGAGACCAGTCCCCGGTCCATGCACAGAGCGAGAGACACGCTTACCGTCCGCACACTTCGGTGGTGAAACCCTGCAGGGTGCAAGTGTAGTAGTTCCACTGAGTGCAAGACCGTCGAAGGAAGTGTCGCATGTTAGGTACAAACGGGAAGAGGCCGTAGAGACGAAGTAGTATCCGCTCGATGATCTCGTGTCGAGGTGGACGGCGACCCAGTGGCTACCGGGCTCGGTGTGGACGTCCGTGTTTATGATGAGTGTGAACCTAACGAGTCCGGGCAGCGGAAGAGCGGACAGAAGATCTGACGGGAAGACTCTCGCAAATGTAGGCACGTCGCGAAATGCGCGGTAGATCTTGAGCGTGCCCATGCCTCAGAAATCGGTCGTGACGTTTCTCAGTCTGTAATCTGGATGCTGGTATCGAACACCTAGTGGAGAAGGATCGCCTCGGCTTCGGCTACAGCCTTGTCTAATTTGATTTAGATGTGAAGGGGCCGTTGTCGGGATACTGGTGTGAGCTCCCAAGGCGCAGCCGTCAGGCGTAAGATCGAAGACGAGCATGCATGACCCCTTCATGAACTGTGTAGGCGTGATCTGGAAACCTGTGTTAAAGTGGTGTATGCCGAGACCGCTGAAGAGAGTTTGATCGGCCATCGGGAAAGTCCTTGCACTGCCGGTGTTCAGAGAGAGGCTTTCGCAAGTTACGTGCCACCTGTTCCCGCACATCACGAATGGGTTGAATCCGAAATGCCTGAAGAAATAGGGTTTAGTGTTTGCAGATCCTGTGAAACTGACTTATCGGAGCATTGTAAAGAACAGGCGTTTTGGTAGAGCCCCGGCACGGCGTTTTATATCGAAACGGACTTATATGCCGCCCCGAAGTTGAAGGTCTTGAGCGCCAATCTTGTCATGTCATATCGGGCCTTTACCTTTCCCAAGGCCTTGGCGTGAGCCAGCTGGATGGTACGCGACGGGTTCGCATGTCTTAGAAGCGGCGTAGCGCCCAAGAACTTCAAGAATGCCCCTATGTCGACATTGTAACTGAGGACGTAAAAGACTCTTGGATTTCGTGAATTTAATCTGAAGCTTTAGCCTTGTTAGAAGTAATCGAGGCACGTTGAACAGGTCGCCGTGAAGGTGTCCGTACATCTGGCTCACAGTGCCCTTGTTTGTCAGCTTCCACCGGGATTGGTACCTGCGGTTTGTAGCGTCGGAAGGCTTGTTGTGAGTAAAAAACTCCCCTTTTTCAGGATACCAGAAAGCGTTAGTGAGTTGTGTCTACGAAGCTTCTTGCCCGTAGGTGAGTTGCGTCTCGAGTTACGCCCTGTAGTTGTAGAGATCCTTGGCTGACGAGACCGGAACCCCGTTCAGGTAACGCTGCCCGGAACGAAGAGCGAGTGGAGTAGATCTTTGCCCACGGTCGTGCTGTCGGCCGGGTCCAGGGCAGAACGGTTTTGCGACACCAGCTTTCCCCGCAAAGACATGTGAATGTCGATATCCATGTAATTTTCGGTGTCACTATGTATGACGAAGTCAACTTCTGATTGATCCACAGGGGTAATGTGTTTGTAGTCCGTGACACGCGATGATAGAACAGCGCTCTGCGCGGGTCTCTTGGTGAATATGTAGAACACTGATTCTGTCGTTGCGCACGCAATCTTGTCCAGATGCAGAATGAGTGTTGTTAGGAGAATATGATCCCCTTTATACTCTTCCTCCCCCTTTTCTAAGTGAGACCCATCTTTCCCACCTTGGCTTTTGCCGTAGCCTTCTTTTTCTCTTTTGGAGGAGGGTTAGAGTCTCCCTCTTTCGTTTTCGCCCGCTCCCCTTGAGTTTGGGTAATAGTCTGTGCGCCGACTCGGCCAGACGATCAGCCACGATATTCTTGATTTTTTTTGTCTTGGGTTGCTTGTTCAAATGTCTGTGAAGATATGGTCCTACGTGTTGAGCGCTTTGCGACCGAGCGCCTGAGCGCCTCGGATGGCCACAGGCTTCACCGCAAGTAAACAGCTAGGAGAAGATGCCGCCGATTCCGTGTCCCGCTGCACGTAGGGACTGCCGACGTACACGGTTCCGAAGAAATTTTCTTCATGTCCGCTCCCGCCGCCTGCTTGTTGTATGTAATAGTCGGCGAGAGCGTCCATATCCTTATGCTAAGGCGTCTTCCTAAGACCTTGTATGTATACACCCCGCCGACGAAAATGAAGAAACGCGAATAGCGGCGTAAAGCAATCTAGAAAGGGAAATCTGTCACCCAATTCATTTAGCACCTCTACCGCAACTGGCAGAATGTCCGTCTTCTTTATAGGCACGTAATATACGTTGTCAAATACGCGATGTCCGTCGAGAGACGGGTAGTGGACGGCGCGGAGTCAGATCGCGGTTGTGTTCCCTCGAATTATGATTCCATCACATCGCAGTAAACAAAGACTGGTTGTAGGTCCATCCCGTTCTCGGGTTTCGGGTAAGTCAACTCACACAGATCGACCTTCCAGGCGCCCTGTAACAGTTCCATGGGTCTTTGCTGTCGGACCCAAACTTCGAAATAGTCTTATTCGTATAGAGATCGAGTGACGCGTCGCTCAGTAGAGTGAGATAGAACGTCATCATCACAGCCTTCATTCAAGTCGTCTGATGTCGGAAAAGGGTTATAACCTATCCACCAGACTAGATGCTCCCCAATGCCGCGTCTGACGCCGGAGTCCAGTATTCTATCCACTAGATACTTGGTCCTTTTCGTGATCTTGACTAGAGTAAGCTCCTCGACGTAGAACTGCGCGTCGATCGGCTTACCTCGTAGGTCTTGCAACTCGTAAACGGAGTAAGGCGACCTGCGCAGGACCTTCGAACTTCTAAATATTTCGAGCGTTCAATTCTGCTCGAACACCTTGGCGAATTCCATCTTGTCTTTGCTGATCTTCACCGTATGCCCCACAGCTTAATTGGGTTAATCTCTGGCCATCTTCATCTTCCCCTGCCGTTTCCTCATTCTCTCCCATATGCGCAGCACATCCATGTCGCTCAACAGCGACGGGGCCATCCCCGGGCACGAGAGTTTCGTGCCGTTATATCCCTGAGGAACTTGTCCAGCACATTCACGAAGCTGTAGGTGTTGTTCCGCCTAAATCACGTGTACAGTTTAGATTTTTGCGTCCTGTTAAAACGCTCCAAAAATGGCATATTTCAAGTCGGGATTCCTGCACATTCTCATCTCGATGCCTTCATTGTTTAGTAGCTTGTGCAACTTGGCATTCACAAACTCCTTGCCCTTAACAGTTCGCACCGCCAGCGGTCCTCTGCTGCTGCCAGTCCTGGCTAATATGGATCGAACGGCAGCGGCGACGGCCTTACCCGTCTTTGAGCGTGTCGGCACCGAGTACGCGTATTTGGAGAAGGCGTCGAACGCGTTGCGGAGATACTTGTGCCAGTCGTTATGCGAGGCCAGGGAGCCCATTTCCGACAAAGCCAGCTCCCACATGTCGCCCACGTTATTCACCGTGTAGGGATTCCTATAAAACCTCTTCCGCTCGGACCTGTTCAGAGTGTAGGCTTCGTGTCTCTGCAGCCAGGGCCCGAACTTGCTCGAGGAATGGCCCCTCTTCAGGTCGGCTGCTTCGAGCTTTTGGTGTGACAAGAATGAGGACGTTTCAGAAGGATGGTAATGTAACGAAGTCCACACCATAATGTTAAGATTCAAATTTGGATTTATATTTCGAAACTACAAGTTTTATTACTTTGAAAACAGGAAATTGTCAGTCACTTGCTTACCGCTGTCACAGCATACCATAGCAAACCGTACAATTCCTCATACTTGGAATACTTTCGACTCCCGCGAGTGGCATGACCTGAGGAATTCATTAGCTGTTATTTTGTCTCTATAAATGCTACCGATTTCGGTTATTGAACTCACTCACTAAATACTCATCAAGACGATTACACTACGAGAGTACCGGCTGTCGCATATAATCAGAATTAGAAAATCAGAATTACATCTACGAAGAATATAATTAATTTGTGCACGAATATTATAAAGATTTACTGAGCGATGATAAGCTTCGTTCCCCTGATTTTCAAAGGTAAGACGTACTGACTGTGTTGAACTATTTGTGTTTAATGAACTGTGATTAATTCAATAATTTCTGATTAGAACATTGTGTCGAGATGAGTAACTTTCGAAACTAGCTTAGAAATTCGTTTAATTAAATTTCAAATTTAAGCGCAACATAAAGAGGCAAAATAACTATTCAAAATACTGTTCAGATTAACAGTTTCAGAATAACTATTTTACAGCAAACTTTTTCTATGAATTTCTAATAGTTGTGCAGTGCTAACTTGTTAACCTCTTTATTATTTTACATTTACTTGTTTATAGATTAGAAAATATATTGATTTTATATTTAAAGACGAAACTCTGTGAGTGATGGCTAGCTTATCCTTGTGTTCCCAAAATTTTTAATTTAATAGACAATCGTCTATTTGTTGGCAGCTTTCTACCGGGAAATTATGTACTACGAACCCTCGTCATCCCGCTACCATATCCCCTCTGTAGTGCTTAAGCGAACAGAACTGATAGCAATTCCGTATCTTTCGGCGGGGCATTACAGTAATATAATATTCTAATTATCTGAAGGTCGTCGACCGTTTCTGCCATCCACAGCTGTCCCTCTTGCTTATGGTAGGGAATGGTTTTGATATGACGTCTGTGTACTTGGGTGCTCTTATGGTTTTAATATATCCCGACGAGTCGTTATCACTCAAATTTCCGCTTGTCGATTCCAGGATGCGCTTATAAGACCTCATATCATAGACTGTGATGAGGGACCGATCAACGTTCTTCTTGGTCAGGATTTCCCACAGTTCTTTCGTGCCCTTGTACGTGAGGCCACGCACAGTTACGTCGCTGTTCTCGTCTACCGATATCGGCGAATCTCTAATCATGAAGGTCCCAACATTCTCTCTTTTGATCCCATACATTGTGCCGATTGAGTGATCGACTCCCACTTAGTGTGACAGGTAATTCCTGGCGATCGCTCCGAAATGGGCGTCAAGGAATTGTGCAGTATGTACGTCTTCGGGCATCACGTAATCGCCGATTCCATCTACATCATCCGGTTCATAGGTCTGCATTCCTTGTTTACATGCCTAGATCGAGTAGCAGTCCCTCTTCCAGCCTCAGCTCCGTACATAGGAAGTGAGAAGTGACGCCTCCTCTTCCCAGCCCGTCTGTGTAGGGGTTCTGCACCTCTCGCAACTTGGTTCATCTGTCGTAGAGATGCCCATCCTTCTTCAACAGACTGCCCATTTCATTGAGTGCTCCCGCGTCGAATGCCTCGTTGCCGCTACGAAACCGTTCAAATTACTCGGGCGACATGAGGAGCATTTGCGTAACATATTTTCAGCCGTATGAGACTCGGCAGAGCCGACAGCGCTGCCGTCATTAGAGTCAGCAGGAACCCGTCTTGTTGCAAATTAGCTTTCTTTTCTAGGCGAGGACGACCCCCTTGTAGACGAAACGTCGCAGGACGGTCTTGTGTTTGCGTAACCGTTTGGAACTGCTGCTGGAAATATTACAGATGCTGTTTAGGACGTTCAGGGTCAACTCTGCTATGCCAAGCACCAGATCCCTGTCCGAAATCTCGATTATGGCTTTGTGTAGCCGCGGTGACGCGCACCTGAGTGCTTGTAGGACGTGATAGATCGACCTTATCCATCTCATCGTCTACGGGGGCGTACAACACCATGACCTCCGAAGGAAATATGTCGGTTCTAAATCGAAGGCGGTCGTCCGTGTCCTGTGCAAGATGGAGAAGCAGGTAATCGTGCGGCCTTCGCGTAACGTCGAGATAGCTCTCGTACAGTCCGTTGGTGTCTTAGGGATACACCTGTCTGGCGAGGTAAGCAAACTGATTCTGTTCCCGCACGTTCTTGTATACGACCAGGTACTTCGCATTAAGCGACAAGTCCCTTCTGAAGCGTCCCTGGTGGAACAGCATCTGTGTGATGGGTATTACACTGATGTTGCTGTGATTACTGCCTTTTGTAAAACGATATGTTCTCATCTTCTTCTGTATACTTCCACGTGGCCCATACAAACATGTCGCCGTTTAGCTATTTAGTTACTTCAATACCGGGCGTGGCGAAAAACGGAAGATTTCCAGCGGATCGGCGATCATCTCGGACTTTTGCCTGCTATTCGATTCCGTCAGCTTGTCCCAGAAAGAGCTGAGGCAGAGTTTGTCTAGTCCCCTCTTGGCACCGTTCTTCTGGATGGCCAGCTTGTCGAGCTCGATTCCCTTGCTCTCTCGGAAGTACTGGGCATACTTATCTTCGTCCTCGGGATACCCGCTGGCTTCCGCTTTCAACTTAACCCTTAGGCTCCGGGATTTATATGCCTTGTGCAGTGGCTGCCTGCCGGAGTTTTTTTCTGGGTTTTTTAAATTTCAATGCATGCTCTTAGAAAAAAATCGCATCTCATAGACTTTTCCTTCAAATTTAATGCAATAAAATTTGGCAATCTGATTATAACTTGGTTTATCAGGGAAAATGTTCGCCTATTGTTATAATAAATTTAGACCTTTGAATCGCATGCATTATGTAAAATATAGTGTAAATAGTTTATTACTCAAAATTCTGGTTGCTGCAGAAGGTCTGTGGCACCTTGGATCACTATTTTACCACAACACACACTATTATCAATTCTAAATGGTCAGAAATTTACTTTTGTGTGATAATCCGCGAAACAAGGCACCACGCACAGGCCTACGTCACACTTCGCGCACTTGTAGACCGTGG
>Ga0268261_10002609_pt1 | contig 12962 bp, 9 predicted proteins | sample TergutNc150P1_FD_190353 | JGI IMG/M metagenome (GOLD analysis project Ga0268261, IMG submission 190353) | Nasutitermes corniger P1 segment gut microbial community from laboratory colony in Florida, USA - Nc150 P1 (SPAdes) (version 2) | ecosystem: Host-associated > Arthropoda: Insects > Digestive... | reverse complement strand
TAACGCCCTGTTCTTTGAAATTCCATAATTTCGTTACATATGTTCTCAAGATATTCCTTTTTGGCATTATCTGTGGCTCTTTTCAATTCGTTTCTCAGCCTCCGGTAGTTCTTCCTGCCTTCTTCACTGTTGACATTCTTCCATTTCCTTCTATCATCCAGTTTACTGATCATTTCCTGTGTAATCCATGGTTTTCTTGCTCTCTTCTCGACTTCCCCAACCAGATCACTGAGAGTATCTAAGACACATTCCTTTATATTGTTCCACTGCACTTCAACATTCCCACTGTCACATTCAATTGCACCGAGTTTCCCTTCTAAAGTATCCTGCACTGTGTGTTTTTGAGTATACAATTTCTCCAAATCCCATTGTGGTCTTCTCTTTTGGAACCTTATGATTTTCTTCACTCTGGTGCAGAACTTGGCAACTAGTAAGTTGTGGTCAGAGTCGATATCTGCCCCAGGCAGTGTCTGCACATCTTTCACACTGTTTTCTAAATCGATGTTTCACGAGTATGTAGTCCACCTGATGTCTACTCCGATCTCCTGGTGCCTTCCATGTGTACAGTCTTCTCTTAGGCTTCTTGAACCATGTGTTGGTGACAATCAGTCCATTTCTTTCACAGAAGTTAATAAGCATTTGGCCTCTGTGATTCTTTCTTCCTAGGCCATGTGGTCCAACAATGTTCCTATATGGTTCATCTCCAACAACACTATTCCAATCCCCCATTATAATGGTGTTTGTGTTACCCTTTCCATCTTCTTCAAGAATTTCTTCAATTACGCCATACAACCCTTCAACTTCATCATCTTCATGCTCCGATGTTGGCATGTACACTTGAATCATCTGTATATTACCGGAACTTTAAAAAATGTAATTCCATTATTACTGTATAGCAGGAAAAGCACCAACGACCTGTCAGTTCCGTCTTGTAATGGCACAAACAATCGTTCATTCTGTCTGGTTCCAGTATGATCGTGCATGGTTCGTCCTTGGACGCAAAAATTAAGCGTCGAATGAGGAGAGAGTGTGTTTTTAGAAGATCGAAATGACGAAGGCAAAGATGAAGTACCTCGAACAGGGCTGGTAATACCAGTTTGTGACAACCGATATAGCCGTTCTTCAACCATCTCGTTGACGTATGTATTGGCAAATCAGAGCACGTTGAAAAGTCATACGTTTCAGCTGCACAACTAAGCTTTTGCAGAAATAATTAAATTCAATTTCTGAGACTTTGCAGTCTTCGAATAACGTCCTTTATTTGCCAAGGGCGCTATCCACTTAACGCATTCCACGGTTAGAAATCTCTTCTTCCATGATACGAAGATTCCAGCACCTTCTGTTCGTCTAATTCCTTTCGCCGACTCTGACACATTTGCTTTAGTGACTCTAGACCAGCACTCTCCGACAAGTCACTTCTTTCACTTTCCATGTCATTGCCAGTTCTTTTTAAACCTCTTGTAGCAGAATTTTCTTCGCTACCGTGAGTTTGATTCTCAGTCTGTCCATCGAGCCCCACCTATTCTCAGCAGTTAATCTGCAACGAATAAAAGAGACACGTATTCTCTTTGCAGTAAATTAAAATTTAAACAAAATTATGGCAATAGTTTAACAATTTTACATCTATTATAATTGTTATATATGTAATATTAATAATTATTAATATTAATTTTTGATAGTAACAGTTTAATACTTTGTATTGAATTAATATGATATTTTTACAAGTTACAACCAACACACAGGGTCGGAAAAAAAAATGCAAGATTAGGAATTATTGTAGAACTTTCTAAACTGATGTGGCGCCGTGAACGGAAAACGTATTCACATTCACTGCCATAACAAGAGTGGTTTCGAGTTTTAAAGCTACAAGAAGAGCTACAGTGTGATTTCATTAGCTACTGTGGATGCAGACTTTCACTTTCTGTACATAGATGCTGGAAACAAAATGGAAGAGCGAATGACGCACTGGTGTTTTCGAAATGTACATTCGATAAAGCATTACGAAAGAATATTCTTAATATGCCTGCTGAAAGAGTTTTTGTGGCTGTTGAAGTTTCGCCGCTGTTCTTTGAAGAGACCTTCAACAAAACGAAAAAAAAGTATGTAACTATAGGCGTGTTTCAGAAAATGCCTTCGGATAAATGGTACAAAATTTCGAGTGTGCAAAAAGCCTATTACATGCAGAATCAAACGACTAGTGGTTAAAGCTACCTGCATTTTACATAACTGGCTGAGGCAAACTTCCGCTGCCAGACCCCTTTATATCATAGATGAAATGGCTAATGGTGAACCTCAGGACGAACTATCCCAGGGTTCAGGACCCTCCTATACAGGACTATAATGAGTAATGGGATAGGTGCGGGGATAAGTACCAAATTTGCAGTTCTGCCATACTTCACGGGCACCTCCGCCCTCTAGGGCCGCTGTTAACAGTTGCCGGCTGTTAGAACTTTTACAACACACACGCATCGTTAGCAGCTCTCTCTGTCTTTCCCGTGAACGTCGTCTAGGCTTGAACCACTCTTTTCAGATTTCATCACCTTTGCGGGTTTTGCAGCGTACCTAGAACGAATCGTTTATATTTTTAATTTCACATACTCTACGGTGTGCGAAGGAAAATTAGGCCCCATCACAGTTTTTTGCAGTGCATTGTCGCGCGCCGTTCTGTTTCTATACTGTTCACATTCTACAGTCCACCAACAATCGATCCTGCAAAACGTTAACACCAGTCTTGTGTCGTCTTCCTTCCATCTGAAAACCAAACTAGGCATTTCAAACCCCTTAAACTCCACAATAGGAAAGGAAACGGGAGAGCAAACAAGACACACACCCCTCTTGCACTGAATAACAACATGTACTTGAGTGCGTGTTGCTACTGTTCACTTTCGATTCACCCAAAGTGAACGAAAGTTGACGGCGGTCACTTTCTTTAATCCATCTGGGATGATCATTTTCGATGAATTAACTGATTGCACTGTTTACCTTTCTTTCAAATTTAACAGTGCATACTACCCGAATCGCTCACCTTTTCACTGGCGTGGATCATTGGAGAGGATAAATTAGTCAATATTATTCCGTGGAAACGCGTCCGAATGTGCTGCCATCCGTCGACGGGCATGGTAGGGACGTCGTTAAACGTGATCGCAAATATTATCTGTGCGTGATCCCATGGGCCGTGCATTAATCTGTGCGTAAAGGTTAGAGTACACCTACCGGTAACCTCGACGGGGAACAAGTGCCGAAGCGGTCGTGTAATGGTTGGGGATGAAGAGCTCATTTTCGAAGAATTGATGGTGGTGTGGTTCGTTGAGAATTACCATTTTGAATGTGGGAAAATATGTGGTGCGCATTGAGGGATGTACTTTCATCGACGTTGAACGAAACTGTGAAGAAGAAGTTTAGGTGGCTACTAATTTGGGAGTACGTATTCTGTTAAAAAAAAGGTAAAGTTCACCCTAGAATAGACCATGAAGCCCCAGAGGGGGAGTAGAGGTATAGATGTACTTTTACTCTTAACGTCGGCGCTAGTTGGGGGTGAGTGGTCAACACTATGCCCCGGCCGCATTACCACCGTGAAAGAGATCCGGTACGTATTGTACAGGAGGTTGGGTGGGCCCCCAGGGCAGGTCTGGACGTTTTGCGGAAAATCTCGCCCCCACCAGGATTCGATCCCCGGACCGTCCAGCCCATAGCGAGTCACTATACCTATTACTCTATCCCAGCCCACCACAAATTGTGTATTAGTGTACAGTAACGGTTTTACTTTTCGTTCATACAATGTATAAATTTCAGTCAAACACAATTTATTACACAAAATATTCTTAAGGCAACGTGTTTTGACTCTATTGAGTCATCATCAGGCCTTCCAAAGAGCAGCGCAGCCCAATGATTGCAAATGAAATAATTCGTATGTGATTTTATTATCCTTAATTAATACATATACAGTTTAGTATTAAGAAACCTAAACATATGAATATTGATTTGTTGTTTACTATCAGAACCAATGCAAATTCTAATAATAGTTATTCATTCCACATAATTACATCCTTGATAGTTGATCTTTTAAATATAAACAGAAGTCAATTATATATTATACTATTACACAACACAACTGTTTTCATGAATTGCTTTTATCATTTTAGATTTTAAAATATATTCCATTGTATATATATTCAGGTTTCTGACACATGTACTACTGCATCAACTGTACTACCTATTGTAAGCATTTGGGATTCCAGAATGCACTATAAATTTTGATACATTGGATCTGTTCTTTGGAAGGTTTGATGATGACTTAATAGAGTCAAAACGTGTTGCCATAAGAATGTTTTGTTTAATAAATTGTTGTGTTTGACTGAAATTTATACCTTATATGAATTAGATAAGGACATCGCGATGACTAATGTTAAATTTACTTTTTGTGCCGGCTGTATTATGGAAGACTCTTAATTTTAATTTACAGAAATTTTGAGACTTACTGGTGGCTTAAATTGCCACTCCAGCAACATGTTACATTGTTTGTTGTGGGCTTAAATGTTTTCAGTTCTGTTCTTGAGTATGTATAATGTAAGGTTTTCTGTAATGTGAGTGTCCAAATTTCACACCCATGCTTGAAGAAAATGGAATTGGTGTACTCACATTCACATACAGTCATTCTGTGAACTAGGGATTGCATTCTTTCATTCAACATTATGTTCATGGTGCCTTTTGTACACATTTAAAACAGCTGTAACATATGTTAGTATAATTTTAAATGATACATAACAGTGCATTAAGCAGGCAGATATGATATCAAAATGAACAAATGCACATAAGTGTATGAAAGTGTATTATGCACACTGTATATTTCCTACATGTTTCGGCCACTCATGCGGCCATCTTCAGGGAGGTGCATATCTCTGTTCTTTGTAATGCACCTCACTGAAGATGGCGGCACGAGTGGCCGAAACATGTAGGAGGTATATGGTGTAATAATATTCTTTCATGCACTTATGTGCATTTGTTGGTTTTGATATCATATCTAGTATATTAATACATTTGATATCAGTGCTGTGTTGCCATTCCTACTTAGGTTGTCAGGTCTGCTACATCTGTAATTCGTAATTCACCCAAATAAAACTAAATGAATGAATCACCTGCTAGCTGATATAACCAGGATGTAACCTGAAGATTAAAGTCTTTTGGGATTCTAGGGATGATCTGGCACAGCATCAAAGAGGAATTGAATGCTCAGCAGTACCACTGTGAGAATTTAAAATGTTGCACAGTACCGAACTCTCTGTTGGTGGGCATAGACTTATGGTTGTGTATAATTGTTTGCACATTTCCGCTACTTCCCAACTTGATCATATCAAAGCCATGTATCATAATGTTCTGCCCAGGCAACTGGTGTAGTTGAGGAGGGAGCAAGCTGTTACTTCAAGCACTGCAGGGTTGCATCTGCACAAGGGCCTGAGCTTACAGTACCAGTGCTCTATAGTTATGATATAAGTGCAGTTTGTGGGAGGGAATGTCAGTATAATTTTTTGATTGCTGATTGTATGTCCAGGTTGCGTTGTAACTGGACTGTATCTGGCTTGAATTGTCATGTTTGCATTTGAGTTGGGGCAGGAAAGGAAGCTGACAAACATACTGAGGATAAATTTTTAATATTTGGTGCAGATCATTGCCACAGGATGGTAGAAGTCACTGCTGGGAAGTTTTAAAATCATGTTGTGAAGAAATTGTGTGAATGTGTGTGTTGGTGTGCGTGTAGAGGGAACTGAAGACTTAGGTTTTTATCGATTTTGCTGTTTGACATGTCACAGGGAGTCAGTAGATGGCATGAACTTTATGGTCACTTGATGCGTTTAGTCCACATACACTACTTTGAAGAGTATTTGCATAATAATTTTAAGTTATTAGTTGTATTTTTGATGGCTAATTAGAGCCATCTTATGTTAGGCATGTAACTAAATTTTGTATCTACTTTTCTGCATGACAGTGGGTATTAACCTTTTGGCACTGGAGTTTTACTTTTAGATTTTAGCACTCCCTGTATGTAAAATGTGAATAATACAGGAATCAAAAAAGGTAGCATTATGAAATAAACGGCATTTTGAAGAGAAAAACGGAGAGTGTGCAGCATGTTTAAAATACTCAGTATGTATATTTGTTGAAAAAAATATATAAAATGCAACATCTGGAGGGTAGCGGTATGCCCGTCCTATATATAGGACGCACGGTTCTTAAAGGTTAAGATTGGAATTTATGTACATACATGATAATGTGTTTAGTAGTCTACTCTCCAGTATGGAGTAATTTTGCTTACACTATATATAGGACTTCTGTATGAAGAATGAAATTTTGTAAAAAATGTGACACCCACTCCTCCCCACCCCCTTGGTTAATTAATAATACTGAAGTGGTGAACATATGTGAAGGAAGGGTAGGCATGTTGATCTGGACAAGGGTGGTAAAAGATTTTATGACTTATCTCATAGACCAGAGACCTTCTTCAGAAGCCAGTAAATCCTATAGTACTCAAGAAATTCCCTACAGTTGATGGAACCAACGGTTCATTACTGTTTTCACATGGGCCTGCCCCTTGCCCTTGTTCTGAGCCAGCCGAAGTCATTTACACCCTCCCATCCTATTTCTCTAAGATTCAGTTGTAGGTCTTGCTGGGCCTGTTTCCTTTAGGTTTTGCAACCAAAATTCTGCAAGCATTCTCACCCAATGTGCCTCATGCACCACTTATTCATCCTTCTTGATAAGATCACCTTTTGTTATCAGGTTAAAGAGTACAAATGATTTTGTTCATCACTTTGGAGGTTTTTCCAGCCTCCTGTTACTTCCTTTCTCTTAGGTCCATGGAATGACTGGTTAATCCATAGATTATTTAACAGTGTTATTCTGTATTTGTGATTGAGGCTTCCATAATAGAATGTGTGAAATTCACAACATTCTGGGATGTGGTACCGTGTAGTGTGGCAGATAGCTACCAGCATTTTTCAGGAGCCTGCAGCCTCCATTGTCAGGTTAAAAGATTGAGTCACTATTCTACCATGAAGATGGAGGCTGGAGGTTCCTCCAAACTGTTGTTATATACCTTGCAATCTACACAGCTTCACATCCCAGCTCTAGTCTTTATGATGTTTCAATTGCAGACCGCTGCACATAGTGTTAAACAATGTTGGATCAGTAGGTAAAGCGGCCAGCCACATTGTATTTTAAGCTAATGCCCCTACCTTTACGTGAAGGGACTGGTGAGAACTATTAAGTCATTATAGCAGCTGGTAGTCTGGATGAACCATGAACCTTGTAACTACTCTTTCATTGTTTCATTAATGTGCACATTGACTGTGTATTGGGACTGTAGTAAATGACAAGGCTCAGCTGAGGTTTTATCCAGTGCAGCAGATTCTCTATAAGTGACTTCTAAATTGGCCATTAATACTTAAATTTCTAAAGCAAAAGAGTACCTGTGCCTTTGATAGAGATGCACTGAACTGTATATGTTGTTTATATTTCCATATTGTGCATTTCATTATCAGAAAATCTATATTTTGCAGTCATTAAGTTGGTTGCTCTTTGGTTTTTACTCTCTCCCTAGGCTGCACAGGCTAACAAAATTTGTTCAAGTATAGATCACAATCATTTGACAGTATTGTTAAGAGAAGTTGCTGGTTTCTTAGTATGTGACCTATATTTTGCAGTGACACAAGCAAGCAGATAAGTCTGTCTTCACTGCTGAGGACCGCCAGTATTGTCAAACACCGCTTGTACTGTTGTTTAAAATAATGGGAGTTTTTGGCTTAAGATATCCCATTACCATTTTGTACCCTAAGTTTCTCAATTATACACTTACAGCTATCGGTATATCCACCAGCCTTGATTATGGCCTTGACATTTACTTCAACTGGAGTAAATCTAAGCGTCAGGCAGAAGCTTTTGAGTAATACTGGCAAATTTACAAGGTTTCAGCTTTTATGGCGGAGATTCATATTGTGGTTTTTTGGGTAATGATACTGTGTAGTCCGGTATGTGGTTACCAGTGTTTCAAAGGAAGATGCTGTCTGCATCTTAGGATGGAAATGAAGATGCAGATGGTATGGCTTTCCAAAACATTGGTCCTGACATACTAGACTCTATGGTGTCATAAGCTACAGAGTCACAGTATGTGTTTGTGAATTAGTTTTGGTAATGAAATTAAGTAAAGGGCTGGTTAATAAGCTTTGTTTGGAAGGTGTGAAGAACTGAGGTGTGCATGAATTAAAAGGTGTCTGGATGTGCCAAATTGTTAATTTAAATGAAGAATGTGTTTGATATAAATGGCAGGTAGGCCATGTCATAGGTATATTGTTGATAACAAACTGTGATAGCCATAATCTAGAATGGATGATAATGCAGCTGAGATATGAACTGGGTACTTGCTGCATATATGTGCAGTAGGTGTCACCATCCTCCATCCTCCTGCTGCCATTTAATCTTCCTGTTTTCTGAATGGAACATATCCCCTTAAAATTGGTCTTCCTTCTTTGTTGACTGTGTGAGATGATATCAGTGAAAAGTGAAGTGATGCCATCTATTGACACCTGAAGCTGAATATCTGCAGCATTTTGAATCACATATTTTTGTTTCTTGTTGAATGTGTAGCAGCACCACTGCAACACACAACATCCAGTGTTCCACTCACTCAGTAACCCCTTTAAATAAAAAGGTAAATTATTAGGTAAGTTTCACCCTAGAACAGGCTATGAAGGCCCAGAGGGGGGAGTAAAGGTATAGCTGTACTCTTTCTTTAACCTCGGTGCTAGATGGGGGGTGGGTGGTCAACACCAGGGAAAGACCCAGTACCCACTGTGTAGGAGGCTGGGTGGACCTCACAGCTGGTGTGGATAGGTGTGGAAAATCTCTCCCCCACCAGGATTCGATCCCTGGACCATCCAGCCCGTAGCAAGTTGCTATACTGACTACGCTATCCCAGCTCCTTTTAAATAAAAAGAGGTATTTTAATAGTAAGAAGAAATCCTATACCAATGAATACAACCACAGTAACCCAGCAATGCACACTGTCAGAAGGGTGTAACATGTAACAACAAATAACAAATAAATAGAATCAGTGGTTAGCAGCAAAATATCAATGGGTATGCAAAAATAATGCAGTTTATGTCAGTGGAGTGGACATCCCCATTACATTGTGACTGTAAGCGAAATTATGACATTGCATGCAGTGACATAGAGACCCATTTTATTGATATGCTACAGTAAGGTACAGTAGAGTTACATAATATTTTTATGTACATTTATGTGTATGTGTGTATGTGGTCAGCATCATAAAAATAAATGTGCATGATGAGACCCCAGTGAAGGCTGAAAGGATCTTAGGGACATGCAACAGAAACAAGTTCTGATGGATGGGTTTACAGTTCATACAAACGTGCCAAGTCTTTATGAGTAGTTTTCAAAGAATGAACCTAGTAGGTGTACTAGTTAGTACTGAGGGGCAAAGGAAGGAATTTAAAGGCTGTGCTGGTTGGATTAATACATTAATAGATAGTACTCTAAACTACACACATGCATATACCAATACACTTGCAATTGATTTTGCTTGTTTAAGGGAGAGGAACAGGGAGGTCCTAGGGGGTGCCCTAATTATGTACAGTTTTGGGTATGCACACTCTCTAGGAACCTAAATGAGTGCAAAATGTGACTCTGTTGTGATTGGATGACTTTGTGGAATCTTACAGCTTAAGTGACATATGGTTTTATTTTACATGCATTAATTTTACTGCTTTTACCATAGGTTAAGTTGCATTGCTCTGTTAATGGTTGGCAGATGCAATGCCTGAAGATGGCATGACCTTGCTGAAACATGTAGCATGTATTGTAATGTGAAATATCCACTAAAGGTATTGTGATGTGAAAGTGAGACTTAGTACCTTTTATGTCACTATGGGAACCATAAAACATAAGAATGTTTATCTAATGCAGGTCTAAAATGTTTTACCCTTACTGTCACAGAGCAATGTGCTGTTGTTCTGGCCTTATAGTAAAACATTTCATTGTCAGTTCATTTGCTTCTGTGGCCTTGATGGATGTGGAAGTGACATTCAACTGCCACCCTCATGTGAGTTCAATTGGGTGTCTGTGATGTATGTGCCCATCCCAGTTTAGTGTGTTGCTTGCCTTGGCCTCTTCCTGTATTGTCTGAGGGACACACAAGCCCATGAATGACACAGTACATTAAAACGTGTGTTTGTCACGTATCATCATTAAACAATTGAGACATTTGGCCACTTATTGACCTATTTTAGACTTAGTTGTCTGGTTAAACTCTTTATGGTCATATAGAATTCCCTTGTACTGTAGTTGTTCATTATAAACTTGGAAAATCCATGTCTCTTCCCCAGAATTTGTTATCCCAGTAGTTTCTGTATATTTAGCTGTGTGTAGAGCTAACCCATTCGCATGAAGTGACTCACTGCATGAAGTCTTTCTTGAGAAGCCAGTGTCCACTCCCACAGGTCAAGAAATTGCCTGCCTTGCATAGCACCGAAAGTTCATTGCCAAATTCACAAGAATGTGCCACTGGACTCTACCCTGCATCACAATAATTCATTTTATCACAGTATTGAAGTTTATTTTATTTTTATCTCCCCAACAAGACTTGGGTATCCAAAGTGGTCTTTTCCCTTCAGGTTTTTAAGGTGCAACTTTGTGTTTATTTCTCATTTCAGTTAACTACATGGATATGTTGTTCAGTCTTAACATAGTACATCTTAGTGTGTTCTGTAAATTAGGTTTCCAGAATACAGTAGTCACAATTAATTTATTATAAAACACTTTTTTATACAAAATTTTATATAAAACTAAATAATCAACTCCAACATATTAAAAAACAAAAATTAAATTAAAAAATGTATCAGATGCATCTGAATTTAATTCAAGATGGGAATAAATCCTGGTTTCTCATTCAACAAATAACAAATCAGTTTTTAGATACTGAAAGACAACAGAAATACAAACCCATTGACAGCTATCTGTCACAAACTCAAATAGAAACATCAAAGAAATGGACAGATTCTACCCTCTTGTTTTTAATGCATCCAGAATTTTGTTTTCTAATGAAGAATTTAAGTCTCCTCAATAAAGGCATAAAGTAAAACTTACAAGTCAAAAGACTGGATTAAAAATATGATATTAGAAGCTCACATGGGTATAAATAACCATCCAAACCAAGAACAAGAAGTCTTGAGATACACATTAGCTAGAAGTATTGAGAAGCAATTTATATAAAAACAAATAGTGCTTTTATAATAGCTTAGTTGTGTTGACTGCTTCACTCTTGGTACTTGAGATGTTGTTCATTGAGACCTGTGTTTATCAAAATAATGTATTTTAAAGCAGACAGTCACTTGCAGGTAACTTTCTGAATTTACTGGTTTTTTTGTTGTTGTCAACTTTGTGTCTCTCTGTTGGTGTTCTTGTACCAAGTTATGAAACATTTGTATTGCTTTAAAAAAACACACTCTAAGTCATCAATCTGGATAATGGATGGCGATTCTTACGTTGTTGAGACATCATTAAGACACAACATTGCTGAGACAGCAGTTCTGAGACAACATTATTGACAAAAATTAGCATTGAGAGATGCAATTTTATGTAGACAGCATTATTCAGATAGCAGTGTTGAGACAACATTAATGATACAGTACTGTTGAGACACAACTCTACTGAGACAGGATTATTCAGAGTTTTCGAACACCATGTTACTGAGGTGTAGCATTACCGAGACATGCTTTTGCAAATATGGAGACAAAAGAAACTGGAGTGAGTGAATCCGTGTATTTTTCTGAAAATAAATGACACTGACTTGGTATATTCATGGATGTTAACAGCTGGAAAGATGAATATTTACTTCTGCACCTTGTAGTCTGTTGAGTGGTTACCAGCATTTTTTAGGAACCCACTACCTTTGTATATGTGACACTTACCCGGGCAATATAGTATCATAAATTGGTTTAGGATTATACGCATTTTATATATTGCATATGTAAAATAAAATGCATTTAAATTTTCATTTACAGCCAATTCTATATGTAATGAAGTGCATATTTCTTTATTTACAGGACTGTCCCTGAGTGAAAGCTTAAATGTAGTTTTATTTTACGAATGCAATGTGCAAAATGCCTATAATCCTAAGCCTAATCATGAAGCAGATTAATAGTGTAAATACAGACATTAATCACAGTATACTTTCTTGCTGTCAAAGAAGTCTTACTGATTCAGGTCATTAGTGAATTAACAACTACATGGACATTACATGTGCACAGAACAGCCTGTTTGTTAAGACATGACGCAGGAAAACATTTGCAGAAACTTTGAATATGGTGATTAAAAACCAATATTAACTGCAATTTGTAGAATTAAAATGAGCTGACCTTGAGTCGTTTAAAAATGGAACAGCAGCATTATGCTGTCTACTGTCATGTGAAGTGGTTTGAGTGTGAACAGTGATGTGAGTAGTCAGATAAAATAATGTCCCTATATTAGCACCTAAGTCTCATCTATGTTATCACTGTCAGTAGATTGATGTAACCCTGACTGTTTAGCCATATGATGGAATAATACCTGCCAACAGGCACAATCATTACTGTAATTAATTACCTCTGTCATTTAGCATTACATATATCTGCTTTCAAAAAGTTTTATAGTCATTTAAGAGTCAGAGTTTCGTGGGAAGATACCAATTGGTGTACCAAGACATAGTTAATAGGACATTCATTCATTTAGTAGTCTGTCTTACGACAGGTCCAAAGCCTCTTCCAAAGCCAGCTCTCCACATAGTGTGATCCAGAGCTTCCTCTTTCAAATGAGAGTATCCTCTCCTTTCCTTAAGGTCATCCAATAGCTTCCTACATCTTCTTCCTTGTCTTCCTGTCACTTCTATCCCCCCTTGTATCTTTCCTTCAGTAACC
>Ga0268261_10002608_pt1 | contig 12964 bp, 10 predicted proteins | sample TergutNc150P1_FD_190353 | JGI IMG/M metagenome (GOLD analysis project Ga0268261, IMG submission 190353) | Nasutitermes corniger P1 segment gut microbial community from laboratory colony in Florida, USA - Nc150 P1 (SPAdes) (version 2) | ecosystem: Host-associated > Arthropoda: Insects >... | reverse complement strand
CCCCCGAAAGTCGTGCCGTTTGTGAGATAATGTGGAAGGTTACTGTAGAGCCAAACAGGCCACAGATGGCAATACAATGCGGAGCAGAAGAGTTGCGATGTGCATTAGCTGAGATATTAATACAGACAGTCACGGTCGTAATGCTGAACGCTCTATAATTCATAATTGATTAATTCGTACAGATCTCGTAAAATGTTCTGCGGAAACACAAGAGCTGAGAAAGTGCGCCACGACTTGTCTCTCATCGTGATCTGTGTAGCCAAAGTGTACGTCTAAAGAAGGCCATCAGCAAACGAACAGTCTTTTGTTGCAATGCACCATCGGCACTGCACGTGACGACCTGCGTTCGTTTTACTGTTGCCAGCGATATCAATTTGCCATAAAGCACTGTGCAACACCCAGTTTGTCTGCATAGTTAAGAGTTCCCCGTAGCTCAGAAATACACAGACTGTATTTTTGCGTTTCCGCTGCAACAGTAGTTACGCGAACGCACCGCAATTTTTCGTTATACGTGCCTTGCCTATCTTGTTTTTTTGTCTTTTACAACAGTGGTATGCATATTTATACGGTTTATATGCAAGCAGTGAGGCCAACTAAATTCAACAGACAGTGAAGTCGATGCTCTGGTCCCCGAGAAATGGCAATATTAATTGTTCCAGGTTGCCTAATTCCTTTGGGTTTTCTCACTTGGGTGTGAAAGAGGTTGAAACTGCCGTAGGGAGAAGTGTGGGTTGAACACGTGTACAGATAGAGAAGTGTAGGTTGAACATGTGTACAGATACAGAAGTGTAGGTTGAACACCTGTACAGATAGAGAAGTGTAGGTTGAACACGTGTACAGATAGAGGAGTGTAGTTTGAACACGTGTACAGGTAGAGAAGTGTAGGTTGAACACGTGTACAGATAGATAAGTGCGGGTTGAACACGTGTACAGATAGAGAAGTGTAGGTTGACCATGTGTACAGATAGAGAAGTGTGGGTTGAACACGTGTACAGATAGAGAAATGTGAGTTGAACACGTGTACAGATAGAGAAGTGTAGGTTGAACACGTGTACGGATAGAGAAGTGTAGGTTGAACACGTGTACAGATAGAGAAGTGTAGGTTTGAACACGTGTACAGATAAGTGTAGGTTGAACACGTGTACAGATAGAGAAGTGTAGGTTGAACACCTGTACAGATAGAGAAGTATAGATTGAACACCTGTATAGATAGAGAAGTGTAGGTTGAACATCTGTACAGATACAGTGTCTGGTGTGTGTGGGTCTGACAACAGCCGGCATGTAGCCCAAGCTGCAGTTGCTGTGGCTCCGGCTGACAAGGACCCTTATTAGCCCACTTGTGTTGTACCGTGTGTCAGACAGATAAATTTGAACATTAATATCGTACGACGGTGTCTGGTTTCTAATATTTGAACACTTTCATTCAACTTCTGCTATTCGAATAGTTCCATGTATTTTCCGTCATTCAAGTAAAGTCCGAATGACTTCTTCGATATTCGATACCAGAAGGTGGCTGAGAATTCAGCAGTACGGCCCTTCTGTACGAAACTGTGCTGCAGTGAAATGAGCCGGATGTACAATTTTTCCAGAACTCCAGTTGATAGCACGCCGTAGGCCCGGACATGCGTGCCGTGTTGCCATATGGCATTGAGCTGTAACAGCGCCTTCGGCGAAAATTGCTTATCGGTTGAAATTTTGTCAAGGAGCAGTTGCCTGGACATACTGTGTAGTCACTTGTTTCCACAGAGGAGGAAACGAACTCAGTCGTTCTGTTTTGTCGTTGTCTGGAAAAGCCATCAAGATGTGCGCCTTCGTCTATAAGTGACAGTCCGTGGGCGTCACGGCGACCTACTGGATAATTCCTCTTCCTGTTTTCGTCGGATAGGAAATAGTGCTGCGAGTTGGATGAGAATTCTTCGCGGCCTAATTCTGACAACCATTCGCTATCGGACTGACCTCCGACGATGCTGGAAATTTTGTACCTGAGTTACAGGTAAGGCTTTGGTCCGTACCGCGAAGTAAACACTCTCCGCCTCGGTTATAAAAACCAGTCGGTTAATGCTGTATAGGGAAATAATCGCTGTTATTCTGAGATCCACACAAAACACATGCATGCGCTTTGTGGTACATGAAGTAGCCAGCGGGCTTTACAATACAGACCTGCTTCTTCTGTCTGTCAAAGCAGGTTGGCATTACAGAAAAAGACAGAAACCTTGTTGTCTGAGGGCGCAGCCAAGTGAATGGGTCAGAATACACTGTGAATTTGAGATCTGAGGTTGTTGTGTAGACCTACCTCGTGCAAAGTATGCGCTGCACTTGTAGCGTGCATCAGTTGGAGCAGCGTCTGTAGCTGCCTAAAGCGCGTCGTAACATTGACGCGGCCTGGCCGCAGTCTGCAAGCCAAGTGTCGTTTTCTTGTAAGTCTTGCTGACACTTCCTGTTGCGACAGAAGGAATGATTTGTCAATGATGACATTTGAACATTTGTCACAACTTCATAATAACATTGTTATTTCGCATCCGCGTGCGTCAGTTTTATGTGTGGAACCGATAGGTACACCGTGGTACAGCTGTCCAGTTTCCTTCCCTATTTCTTCATAGCACTTACGTAGACACTTGTCGTTAAAGCTGACTCATTTCTAGGATTAGTCTCAGCCTACTTTCGAGGGAATTTCCTAGCTTCTGGATTATTTATTTTTGGTATGCCTGTGGACACGCGTGTGTCGCTGAACAAAGACGTTGGCAGTAATACGCCTGCTTGTATCGAAATGTTGTGTGGGCCTAAAGTAAGGTCGTGTAAACGTAGTTTCAGAGCGCCAGGCTGTACACGTACGTAAGCAAACGATCGCCCACAATTCGCTGGTTGGGAGCCTGCCCACTCCGTTACTGCCGTGTGCAGCCTGCAGTCGATGTAGAATTGTCCCCGTCTGTTTTAACAACTGCGCCCCCACATGCAAAGCAACCAGAACTCCGAACAGCGATAGTGTTTCAGCGCAACCTCTCAACCCGACCGACACTAATACGCTAAGCGGGTGGAGGAGAGAAGGTGCCAGGTTTAGGATAGTAGGACGATACCGGCCTGGATCGTCAGGTGTTGGGTTTATTGAGTTCCGATTTGGATCTAACAAAAGGTCGTTTTATGTATGGTACTGTGGTGTTTGGTGAAGGTTTGCAGCTCAGCCCGTTATCTGTGAGCTAGCTCACAGTGACACACCAACACCAACAAGCTGTACAAGTGCAGCTCTGTTCGGACAAACTGATAAGAGCTGCTCTCAACATGTCGTCATCTCCCTCCCCTTCACACTCGGTGCAAATGTAGTTAATGCTGTTGTTATGTTCTTGTTATGCTGAGGCTGTAGAAACACGAAGCGGTGAAGCCCTTCTCAACAGAATGGCAATCATGTGACTCGGGATGCTAACATGAGTAGGCGAGTGAAGTGTGTGAGACGTGCATTTGTGCATGTTTATATATCCCACAATATTTACTTTAAACTATGGTTTATGCAACTCGTACCTATGAATAAGAACCACCTGCCTTAAACGTAACATTACGGCAAACGCATTCATTGCCTTGTTATCGCCATGCAGCCGGATCACGACCTTGAATGTTGTTACATTCTACCGCAACATGCAAGATCTGAACTGCTCACAATAATGTTCTTGAGGATTGTGGTCTTCTGGGGTGTGACACCGTGTTATTGGGTGGTTGCCGACGTTTCGGAGAATCGTCGCCCTCTCCAGAGGACCTGAATCCAGAAGTGTGGTGTTGTAAACCTGAGGTTAATTAAGTTGCCTTCTTTTGGTGTTTTTCAGGTGGATTCTGTTCGTTTCGGTCTTGCTATCCTGAGTGGTGCGAGAGTTGCTCTGAACTGGTGGTGTCCGATTCTGGTCCTGGTTCCATGGAGGTTGTTCCCTTAATGGGTCTTCGAAGTCTCCGGATATCAGCAACTTCCCAGCTTTCCAAGGTGAGTTAGTATTGTTACAAAGAACGTGTTAATCGTGAGGATCGCGTTCTTCTGGCACATCTCGCTGCGCCATGTCCCAGAAGAACGCTGTTCCCAGCTTCTCCGCTGACAGATCTGTAGAAGTCACAGGGATGTTGTTATTCATTTTGATCAATGAGCCTGAACAGGTATGTCCGTGGTGACTGCTCTGTTGGCTCCACGTCATGCCATGGCACGTACCCACAACAGAACAGAGACAATGACTATCCTGTCCCTGATGTTTTTCCTCAATTCGTCCTGGAGATTGTAAGACAGCACCTCAGCTAGGCCATTACCCCTGTCCCCGCATTGCCACTGGAGTTACTGGAAGCATTTTTAAGTAAACCGTAAATAATTCAAGACAGCCCGATAAATACCAATATTTGGCTTCCAGTGAACTAATTACGTTTTAATAATCTAAAGAGAGTGACGCTGCTTGTCTATCAAATGCTGCACGTTTTTCGATAGAGCATTGCTTTGCGGAAGGTTCGCACCTGGTCTTTTGACAAGAGCAACGTAAGTGTAACGTTGATGGCACGATCCTGACAGGGGGAAACAGAAGTATTCGAAGAAAAACCGACCTAACTGCCATTCTGTCGACCACAAATGTCACACGGACTGACGCGGGATCGAAACCGGCTCTCTGCGGTGAGTGACCGGCGACTAACCGCCTGAGCCATGGCACGGCTTAAATTAGCATTATCGTGTATTATATTTATAGGCACAGTGCGCACCGTGCAGTAAACACGCTTCGTCTCGGGTATAAAAACCTTTCACATAATGCTGCGTAGGTCAGTAACAGCTGTGTATTGCAGTGTAAAGTCTTTGCTCCCGAATTGGGAATTCAAAATTGTGTTAGATTTTTGTTTACTGCGGATCCAAATGTAATGTTGCTGATCATCTAACCTTGGTACGATGTGCAGGTCACGTGCACTGTGTGGCAGCGTGAACATAATGTCTGCGTACTGCGTTTGGATTTGAATTTGGTGGCAATCATGTTCAGTTCGGAAGGCGCTACCCCTTCAGTAAATATTTCTCTCATTTTGAACTCTGAACGCCTACAGCGGTGTGTTACCGGTCACCTTAGCTTTGGAGGTTTGTATGCAGTTGATGGGGGAGCTTTTAAAATGTTTCGATCTCTATCTAGGTGAATTTAGAGTCAGGTGGAGGAAGATGGTTTTGTGTGGAGACGCGAGGTATCTACCAGGACAGGTAGGAATTGCATTTTGCTGTTTAACGGCCTCTTGTGTTTCTGCGTTTTGGGGACCAGACAGATGGAATTTGAGTTATTTTTTTCGGGTCAGAGTGCAGTTCGGAGCGAACGAGATTATTGGGAGTGCTGCTGTGTGGGTTCATTCCACTTCGGAATTAATAGCAACGAAGCTATGCCTTATTTGTACGACTCCATTGGAGCAACTGGTAAGGTTGCGGCCAACCCCTAAATATTCTCAAGGTTTAGGGTGCCGCAGTGCCCCGCTGCCCTGTTTATGGTTGGTACCGGAAGCGTAGAATGCTGTCATGTAATCTGAAATTGGTGCGAGAGCGTCATGTGAACAGACGAGATGCTTCGTCTATCGCGCTGTGGCAGCCCACGTGTGCTGAGATGCTGGTGGTGTTGGTCTACCAGCAAGCAAAAGCAGGCTGGAGTGTTTTACATGTTATTTTCTTTGCAGTTTTGCAGGCAGTCTGTCAGTCATATTGCTGGGTGTATTTGTCTCAGGTTCTGCAAAATGTCTAAAGCCTGTGTGTTGTTGATCCAAGCCTCACGCAAATTGACGGTGTGTCGTTTGGCGAGTAGTTGCGGACGTTTCAAAGGATCCGTGCTTTGAAACGTCAGGGACAATTTACCCAACGCCACAGCGTGACGCCCCAGAAGGTTGTAGCTCACTTTTTCATGTGCGTAGAGAAAAATTTGAGATTCGGACTAATTACAGGCGTTCTGTACGAAGTAAAACTGAACGCCTCGTGTAGAGACCACTTCCAACTGTCTGTTCGTCTGTCTGTGACTTAGAAACTAACTCGTATGTCGGATTTTCTATGACATTCGGCATAGGCGTTCTTCACACAAAGTTGTAGATCAGCATGAGTGTCGTGAAAACCGGCTCAGTGACAGTCATGCCTTGTTTAAGGGCTTAACCGAATTTCAGCCGTCATTTTCCAAATAGCCAATATTGTGCTCCGATGTGGTGACAGTCGGTGCGGGAGATCTGCCCACAGCGCACTCGAAACTGTGGGTTTCGTGGAAATCGGTGTTGTGAAAGCCATGCGCAAGTTATGGGCGTAAATTAAGTTCTGTCCGTTTTTGCGACATTTATTGTCCGATTTACGTGATATTCGGTGCAAGAGATGCAAATCATGCTGCTGATAATGCTGGGTTTCGTGGAAGGGTGTAAATTAAATAACATTGACGCGTGTACCTCGAAAGTAAAGAACGCCTTGGTAAAGTCTGTGTACTGAGGCACGGAGCTGACCATTTGCAGTCTTTGTACAATCTGAGCAGGCCGTAGTTCGCTGTTGTACGTCTGCAAGAAAACGGCGTTGCCAAAACCGATTTAAGTTTTGCTCCATTCATTTAAAAGTCCATTTTGCGTAATGTCCCAAATTTACGCTCGACATGTGTCCTATGAGCCCTTTCGATACAGATTTTGACGAAACTCACTACACTGCACTTACACCACATACCTGGAATAAGAGAGTGGCAACGCCAGAAACTCCAGCAACTACAGCTTTTGTTTGCAAATTATGCAGTCAGAGTGTGCAGTATTGTGTATTGCCATGATTAGTTTTCTTTAACTTCATTTTATTTAAGACTTACATTAGTTAAGGACCCAAATACATTTTAAGAACGCCAGACTCATTCATGTGATAGAAAAGTGTCTCGGTGCCTCCAACAGAAGTTGCAGTACTACGAAATACTTTTGTTGTCTTACATTTTGTCAGTGCGAGTCCAATCAGCAGTGCAACAGTTGATGTGAGTGATAGCAATATTTTGTCTGCTTTGTTTTTTGTGTGTTCCCAACGTTCGGCAGGAACGCACCGCACCGTCTTCGTACTGAGCGTCACAGCATTGGTTCAGCAAATTGGCCCCGGAGACGCGGTGGAGTACGGTGGGTCGGTCGGTCGGTCGGTATTATCGGAAGTGGGACGACGGGTAGGACTTGTTCCGAGTCAGTTGCGGTTCATGATTCCGAAACCTGCCCCTTTTTAGGGCGTCAACCAGTGGCAGATGTGAGCAGAGTGTGACCTGTACCTCCCCACTTCGGCATCTATTGGGACAATTCCAGTCACCCTGAGGATGGAGGCAGTACATACGGTGTAACACAAAATAAGCGTTTTACACGGTGTAGAAACCCAAAAGACGGTCGTGATTTGAAAGAGCCGCTGTGGAAACATGCCAACTGGCAGCGAACTGCCTTGGACGGCGTTATCGGAACTGCCGTGATGGATCCACCACGTGTACAATGTCCAGTAGTTCCCCAGCACACGTGCATGTAGCTGAACAGCATCTTCGCTCAGAAACACGCCTTTCAGTGCCTCTCCCAATGGAGGGATTTTTACGTGGAAATTTTTTATATGGGTCATTTAGGCTTTGTGCCTGCCAAACAAGCACTGTGCACGTATGTTCACGTAACATCCCAGCAACGTCGGTGTGATCACCTCACCCCTATTACATACTCCGAGTCTGTCGCTAATCTGGCCCAGATCTTTGGCCACTTCCTGTCGGCTGCTTTATCGCATACAATTGGTTGACGCAGGAGGCTGACGGCAGCTCGCGATATCCACCCCACACTCATTCTGTTGGTGACGACGCTTGGTTCCATCTCAGTGAGTACGTGAACTCTCTGAATAAAAAGTAATGATGTGCAGAAAATCTCATCTGAATCTTCGAAATGCCCTTTCGAGACATTAAGGTTGGTGTATGATGTGCTATGAGTGCAACTAGTTACTGGACTATTTTTTTCTGAGACCGTAAATTTTCGCCGATTTATTACACGCGTGCTGTTACAGACATTTTTGTGCGTCGGTAGAAAGTGTTTTTGTGAAAGAATAAGCAAAGAACTGGCCTCCTCGTTCGCCTGGTCTGCACGCGTCTGTGTTTTACTGGTGGGGTGTGTTAAAGCTGTAATCATCTTCGCACTGATGTCGATCTCAAGACACAGCGGAACGTCGACGTCCAATAACAGCATGTTTGTTAGATGTGATGTCTGTCTGCGAGTTGAAGGAAAGTATTCCTAGCACCGTCTTGTGAATATGGCGAGTGTAAACCGAGTGTTAACTGCAAAACAGTGAACACCTTGCGATCTTCCCTGAACTGGGTTGCTGCGCACCTGAGGTTGGTTCGATAGCGATGAACATCTTCACCTTTGAAGGTGGGACCGATACGCTATCCCAAACGGTCAGTGATTAGCCAAGCTATGGTGCAAAACAACCCAGAACAGCGAAGATCTTCAGGACGCCAGGGAGAATGCTTGAAATCTCGCTCGCTTAGTACATTTACAGTATTTTTTAAAACATAGTGAGTAAAGTGTTGTATTGACTGCACTGTTTTGAAATAAAATGTGTTGACTCCAACAGACATCCAACTGGAATGGCGGTGACTTGTGTCAAAACAGTCTTGGAATTGAGCAACGATATGGATGGAGTAAGCTGATGATCCTGTTTTGTTTCAGAGGCAGCAGCAGCAACAGCAGCAACAGCAGCAGCAGCAGCATCACCATTTAGGCTCTTCCTGCTCATCAGCGGCTACAAGCAGTACTGACTCTAGTGACTCGGATGATCGTTGTGACTCCTCGTTAGGGTTGGAAGAAGACAGAGACTTCCCGGTCAAAATACTTCCTCATCTTTTTCTTGGGAATGCTGCAACATCTGAGGACAGTGAGGCTTTAAGCCGACACAGTATAGAAGTGAGTACCCTTGTGCTACTCGGCATGTCCAACCATCAGGGTTCCCCAGCATGTAACTTTTCTGTTAATGAAGCATTTTATTTTTTGGTAGGACATAATGCTTGTAGTAAGAGTTACATGCAACAGGTGGTGCAAGACTCAGTCAGTCAGATGCTGTTCAGGGCACATGCAGTGGCAGTGATATAGACGACACTGTCCCACAAAGAAGTCTGTAGTTTGTTTCATTTTATATGGGTGAAACTTGTTCCCTCACCATCACCAAAATTCACTGCCAGTTCATAGGTGCATTGTGATGGTGCAATAAGAGTGCAGCATAACAGAAAATGGTGCAGAGTGTTTGGAAATGGTCAAATGGACATTTGTGATGATGTTCACTCCAGTCATCGCTGCAGATTTGGGATGAATATGAACACACTGTGGATGGAGGAACTGATGCTGGGAAACGGACAGGGTAAGACCCTTGGTACTGACTGAATAGGGGGTTAGGAAGGCCACAGAGCTGGTCTGGATGCTGTGGAGAAGATGCAAATTTCTTGCTGCTGCCACTGCTACTGGCAATTGAAATACGATTCATTGATTTCCAGCCCATAGCCTACTGACTGTGCTATCAGCTAGCACTGCTACAGTCAGTAGGTGGCCATACACTGTTGCATCTAATTTGTGTTTGCCTTTAAAATGCTGTGTTGATCCTGTGGGAAACAATCCCTGTATGTGCACTTTTGTGCTTGATGATTTTAACATCTCTGACGACTGATTTCTTGTACTGATGTTCCTAAAACATGTGGCAAAACTTGGGATTCGGTCCCTTATGCCGAAAGTGAACATATTCTGGAAACACTTTCTTGAGGAGTTATTTTGGAGTGCTGTGGAAGCATCACGGGTCATGGTAAAACACGTTGCGAGGTGATTCTTTATCACAGATCTTTATATATGTTCAAAACATTACTTTATATTGTTTCTAAGAAACAGCGTCACCACACTGACTCTTGTATATACTCAAAAATCCTCAGTGTATTGTGAATTGCCTTGCAGTCTGCCACAGTGTGTTGACAGAGGCTAAGTGCTTGACCATTCATCAGAGACTTTTATGTCTCCACACATAAAAGTGAGCACAAAAGCCATGCAGTCTGTCCATTTTTACCTGTCTAACAAGCACAAGAAACATGATTAAAAAACTGGCTAGCAGCAAGGCTGAAGTGAGGGATTCTCCATTGTGGATGAAGTACATTGTTTCTCTGATGATCAGTGGGACAATCATCCAAAAATACAGGCAGGTGGTGTTTCAAGAAAGCTGTGTAATTTGGTCCTTTGAGGTGTGGTGGAAGTACATAATGCCCCAGTACACAGTCACCAACAATGTTGGCACAAATTTCGATGGAGATCTGTTGCTGATGGTGTGTTGCAACAATTTCATACGGATTCTGGACTGCCAACGGATGCTGACTGTCAATTGACAATTCTGCTGGCATGGTGTTTTTGCCTAGACATCTTGCGTAAAGAGCCATAGATCAGAAAGGAAGCATTTTGAGACTAATGTTCATAGAAAATGTTTTCAGCATTCTGGCACATGGGACCTAATCATAACGATTTTCTGCATATTTTAGGGACACTCTCTATGTATACATATGAAAATTTTGAAGACCCAAAAATGGTTGAGTAGTATGACTGCAACATGTCAAGTTTAATTATGTGATATGCAGTACTGTGTTCACAGTTTGCAGGCACTGACTTCTTTATAAGCTAAGCAATGTGGCGTACTGAGTGATGTGATTGTGTTTGTAGTACATCCTGAATGTAACAGCAGATCTGCCCAATGTGTTCGAAGAGTCCGGTTCTATCAAATATATGAAAATACCAATTGCGGACCACTGGAAAGAAAATCTGGCCAGTTTCTTCCCTAAAGCCATAGAATTTATAGGTAAGCTTTGTAACACTGTGTTCGTGTCTTATTTAGTACTTTAGACGTTCCTGTGACAAGGTTTCATGGCGATGCTGTGTAGAGTGCAAACACACAACAGAAAGCTGTGCTGGTAGTGTTATGTCAACTGTTAAAGTGTTTATTGCGCTGTGACTGTAATGGTGACACAGTGTTTTGTATGTAAAATTTCTCTTTTTATTGTGGCCTATTTTTCCTGCACCCTCCTTGGTGATACTCTGTTATGTTTGACTAAACAACAGAGTGTATTCAGTTCACTGTCATTAAATGAACTACCAAAGGCCAGAAAATATGTCAAAACAGTATCATCTGTCATAAGGATGGAGATCAGAGTTGATGTTGTTTGTCAGAAGTCTTCACAACAGTACAGTTGTTCAATAATGTACTCATGTATATTGTGGGGTGCAAGAGTGTAGAACAGGTTCTTATGTGGAAAACTGAATTAAACGAATTTTTTTGGCATTCTATGTTATTTTCCATCATGAAATGGAAAAATGTAGGCTGCACATGTGTCTGTGTCCCCATTTTAATATTTGAAGCAAGTGGCCAATTTTTATCAAAATTGGTATGGAAGGTGTACATTGCCAGCCAGCTCAGTACCTCATTTCATATTTTTCTATAATCAATAATAACAACATGGCGGACTGGCGAACTTTTGAGGTAGTAGTGATGTTTGTACTAGTTGCTTAGTGTCCTGAAAATGATCTTCAAACAGGGTAATGTGATGTTGTTGTCTAACCTACAGTAACAACGCTTTGCTCGCACAGTACAGTTGAACTCGGTTATTACGACCTCGGTTTGTGCGACACCTCAGCTATAATATTATACATTCAGTGGTACCACCTAATTTCCCATAAGGTATGTGTTTTTCTACCGTGCTGAGTACGACACACATAAGAGCATCTACCTCGGATGTAATGACATTGCCAGTCATTTGTCTCAATATAATTTTCCAAATAGTGGGCTATTCTGAGAATTCAGTCATCTCCTCGCACTAGAGAGGGCAAGCCCTCCACTCTTTCAGGTAGCTACGTAAATTCCAGGCCTGAAAAATGACAACAGTAACGGTAATTCCGCCTTACTATGAATATCTTTGGTCTTCTGGGAGCTAGCGCAGTGTAGATTGGTAGTTAGTTGCCGACTTTTCTTTGACTGCTTGCCCCTTGAATATGGGACCGACAGTTTGCTCCGAAACCGATCCACGCTGCGTAACATCCCGGAAGAGCGAAGATCCCGACGGCAATTCATTTATTGCGTACAGATGCCTTGTACTGTCCTACTGCAGCGGTTAGTGTGGCTGCAGTGACGAAAAAATGGAAGGTTTTGAGCGTCGAAGGAAAATTTCAAGTGATACGAGAAATCAAAAATGGAAAAATAGACAGCTGAGGTTTGTCGGGAATTTGGTCTTGTAAAATGTACGATCCAAATGATTTGTAACAAGAAAATCAGAATTGTTCGTGCGTTTGAACGGAACGTACTGGAAGCCTGGACACAGTGATGCCATTGAGGCGGTGCACAAGTGCTGTTAGCAGCAGAGAAGTGAGACGTCCTCTTCTCTTTATAATTTTTGTTCTTCCTTAATTTTAAATGTAAGTTAATGTATGTTTTGGTGTAAGCTTGATGGAAGTTTCAATTTATGTAAGTATAATTTTTGTTCTTTATAAATTTTAATTGTAATTTAATTTTACAATAGATCTTAGCGTCAGCCTGCAATTGTTGTGCTGCCTGCAGGCCTTTATTTCGTCTTCAACTTTTGTTCGTCACTTTTCCCACACACCTCGCTTAGAGCGATGCTCGTTTATAACGACACAGTTTATTCAGTCCCTTTCATGACGTTATAACTGAGTTCGATTGTGTTTTGTGTGGCTTTGAGTTTGATGGCAGTAACTGATGGATCATTGGAGGTAGACACATTTGGTATGTAGATAATGTATGTATGCATGTATGTATGTATGTGTGTATGTATGTATATGTATGTGCCCATTTGTGAAGTGTAGTTTGTAGGTGAACAAGTAGGAACATACTCGTAGTGATGGTGATTTTTGGCAGATGGTGTAACATCGGTACTGTAGACCACCTGCTACAGACTGGTTCCCTTGGCTAACTATACACTCACCGCCCCCCACCCCCCCACCCCCGCCC
>Ga0268261_10002607_pt1 | contig 12965 bp, 9 predicted proteins | sample TergutNc150P1_FD_190353 | JGI IMG/M metagenome (GOLD analysis project Ga0268261, IMG submission 190353) | Nasutitermes corniger P1 segment gut microbial community from laboratory colony in Florida, USA - Nc150 P1 (SPAdes) (version 2) | ecosystem: Host-associated > Arthropoda: Insects > Digestive... | reverse complement strand
GGGGGGGGGGGGGGGGGGACCAGACTTAGAGAATACTGAATTTTTTTTTGTGGTTTCTTGTAGGCTGGATGCCGTCCTTCTGATAGAAGGCAGTATTCTGCATCCTTGTCATGAGATATGGGAGCAGCTTCGCTGATAATTATAGGATGGCCCCCTGCTATCGAGTCGCGGAGGGCGGCCACATATGCCACTGGTTGCATGTATCTCCAAAATCCGTTGACGTAGAGTTATTGGTCTGCATTACATAACCCACAGGTTCAGGTCCCACGTTATCAGGATAAATCGTTTAATCTCTTCCATACGTATAACACGTGTTGGAGGAGTCAGTGTAGCTCAGTATAGTGGTTGATAACAGGTAAGAACAAAATGAATGCTATTTTTTTACTCCAAATTTGAGCAAGCTTTGTAAATTGTGATGTCTGTCGCGTCATAGTGCACTTCAAATAATTTATTACCAAACTGGTGAGAAGTTTGCTTTTGAATAGGAGATATTATTGGTCTTGTAAAGGTAAAAATCGCTCCCGTACTTCATAACCCACCACGCGGTGCAGGTATGTGTGAGTGGAGGTGTAGTTCCATGCATTCTTACTTTCGGCACTGGATGGGTGTGGTTAGTCAATTGCACGCGTCGGCTGCTTTGCCACCATGATAAGAGCTCCTTGTGCCGATAGAGTTGGAGTCTGTCTGGACTCCAGAGCCGGTCTCGCCATATTTGGAAAGTGTAAAGTTAGGTGCCCCTGCGGGGAATCGAACCACGATTGCTCGATACTCCAACCCATAGCGTAGTCGCAATACGGGTTCCTTCGAGTCCAGGTAGAGTCCAGTTGAAACGTGATGACACACGGTGACGCATGGGAGGGGAAGTGAAGGGGAAACTGGCGAATGGAGTGAATAGCCAGTACCCTTCACACTACCTCGGAATATGGTGTATCCAGCATTACTACCGCTGATGCGCACACCTTGGCTGTTAGTAGTCGACTGAATTGACGCCCATGCCGATTTAAGTGGACTCGTCCGTTTCGCCGAAAGACGAAATCCGGTTTCTGCGCGTGTGCCATCACATTTCAAAAGAAGTCTACATTTGTAATTTGTCTTCACTATCATACAAACAGTACTGGATTTCATGCGATCATCGTATGCACCGACTGTCACATGTGCATGTACATCAAATTCTTAAAGCGACTGTTGTTCAAGGTACAGAATTTTGCTGGCGGAGTGTTCGAGACCTTCATTGTTAATATTTGGTCTCGACTTCGAGCCCCAGGCTTTCCGTCTTGAGCGTTAGGATACTCCTGACACTTTATTTTAGCGTTTACTGCAGGAAAAGAGGTGACTTCGAGACTTTCCTCGATTTGTATGCATCTTTACGGTTGAAGATATATTTGTTTGTCCATGGCTTCACCGTAGATACGGACATAAACGGAGCAGAGTCTGGCTTATCTCTTTTCCGCCAAGTAATTTATATCAGGTTGGATGAACCACGCCTCACTTCCCCCGCGAGACGTATAGGGATCGGTCCACGTCCTACTTTGTCCATACATTCACCCTGAGAAGATGACGACTGCATTGTACGCCGAAACGTCGGAAAGAGCGCGACTGCACTGCGAAGAGCAAAGTGCCCTTCGGTCACATTGCAAAAAACCGAAGGGCAAGAACGTCTTCGATGTGTGAACGAATTTTATACCGTGCTTTGAAGTGCTAACCCACATTTGCTGTTAAGTTCACCATTACTAAATGATTTACTGTTAGTATAGTAGTATTTTTACTCCCCCCCCCCCCCCCCCCCCCCGAAGGATGCATTTTACATTTGGGAAACTTGCAATAAACTATACCATACGAGAGGGATGGTTGTTCTCGGTTTTTACGAATTGTGACTTTTCAGTGAAATGTTTGGATGTGTATTGTCCTTTAGAGCTCTCATGACATAATACAATGTCTTTAGTCAGTGGGATACTGAGAAGAGAAAGTAAATGGATAGTACGAAAATTGGTTGAAAAGACGTGAACTGGATAAATTTCTGAACCGGTTGCGGTAGCAGACCAGCTGTGAAGTGGTAATAACGTGATGTTGCCGCTAAACATGCCATGAAGGCACAGAGAAGGAGTCTGAACCTCAGCGATTGGTGGGAGTTGGCGGCGGCGGCGGGGGGGATGTAGTCAACGCTACGCGCCGGCCGCTTTACCCCCGGGAAGGAGCCCCCGTACCCATTGTGCAGCAGGCTGCTTGGCCCTCAGGGCCGGTGTAGGCGAGTGTGGAGAAGACACCTCTTGCCCCACCGGCGTTCTAACGTCGTCTCTAAACTGATAGGCTACTAAGTATTTGTTTCCCATCACACGAGCGTTTGAATTGTTGCGTGTTATTGTACACGTTGTGTCCGTAGCCTGCTTGGTAGCTGATAACCGATCGTGCAATTGGGATCAGTTTGGCTCCCATATACAGTACCTCTGCGCTTTGACGACCTGAACAATCGCGATGAACCACTTTGCGTTGTGGGAACTGCGTTGTAATTTTCTTTATGCTAGTATGCCAGGGTTTGTTTACCGCTCTCTTTAATTGGGGCTGTGAGTGGACAAAAAGAGAAATGCGCTCCATTGACGTCAATGCAGCGTGTTTTGCGCAAAAAAAAAGTGGTAGTAGTTGTTTTCCTAGTCTCCAGAGTGGCCGGCTCTCTTCCGTTCTGGAATGCGGCACATTAGTAACCTTGAGCTGCTGTTATGGTGTAATTTTTGTACACTCATGGTTCAAAACCTGTGGCAAGAGTGAATCGAGAAATTCAGGAATCAATGCCGGGAAAGTTTATCCCGCCTGGGATGAACACGGCGTCCCATTTCCTTGCAGAAGAACATTCCCTTCCGACCACATGCTTTCATCAACGCCAAGCTGTAGTACATGCTTAGTATTCGACTGGTTTCTAGTTAGATTCGCGGCCTGGACGTTTGGTAGTCAAACAATGAGTGATACCGATGATTTCTGTGGTTGCGTAGTCCATTCACATACCGGAATAATACCTACAAGTAGGCCACAGTCGCTGCTTCCATAATTATTCACAATCTCCTTTCATAATTATCCACCAATTCGACGCTGTATGAAATACATGTACGTAGTGGGATCAAATAATTCCCGAACGGAATGTATTTCTCCGTAATTCTTTGTTTTCTCATCAGTGCCTCCTTTTGAGGAGTTCCCATTAGACATACTACAGTGCGCCCAGCGATCGCACCACCGTTTGAACCAAGTGCGTCCTGTGATTTTGCATAAATCGTGGCGATACAAGAAATATACCCACTTTAGCGTCATCCGGAGCTTTGGGAAGACAGAGTCAAGCGGTGATAAATATGTTGGGTATGGAGGGTTTGAAATGACATTTTGTTCTGAAACAGGATTTTGTAAATTTTAACTCTGGTATTCTTTGGCTGAAATTTGGCAGAGTGTGTTGTTCTTTTTAGTTCATTGCCCTCCGAGACCACGATTTCGTATTCTTGAGTTGAAATTTTCGTACCAAATTTTAGTGCTGTTTCGTCCTTAAATAGTCAAAGTTGAGGTCACGACTTTTTTGTGCTATTTTGTACTCAATATACATACGTCATTTCCTCCGTTGGTGTTGGCGTATTATTTTTCCAGTGAATTTTTAGATTGACCTTGAAGGCATTATTTACGGAGTAAAGGGGAAAAAAAACTTCTTATGCGGAGACCACGTCTCTCCGTTCGTTTGCCCCCCCCCCCCCCCCCCCTGCGTGCCTGCTATCCGGTATTAGCGACTAAACAGTTTGTCAGATTTTGTAAAAATTGGTACGGAATTCTCTACAAAAAGTTGCCGAGGAGGCGTGAGTTCCGCGTAAACGGGCTCAGTGAATCATCCTTTACTTACGATGTGATGTATTGAACAGTTGTTTCATGACAAGCAGTTCGTTGAAAGCCATATTTTCCTTAAAGACACAAATGAACTTTACCGAATTCCTACACGTCCTTGAGCAGTAGTGAGTTTCTTGAAAACGAGTTCAGTGAGAGGCATACTGTACTTAAGGGCATTAATGAAATTTTGCCCATATTTAATACATGCAGCCGATTTGAACAAAAAATTGGTATTGGTGTTTGCAAAAATTGGTGGAGTGATTGTGAGTTTGGTAAAAATCGCCGCTGTGAAAGCAGCACTTGCTAAGGGGCGTAAGTGAATTTGTGTCTCTACTTTCCACATGTAGTGTCCGATTTTGGTGAATTTTGATATAAGAGACCTGCGCGTATTGCTGTGGAGCCTTTGTGAGGTTCGTGAAAATCGGCGCACGGGAGGTCGTACTTTATAATAGGCGTAAATGACATTGCTTGTATGTGTGTACTTTGAAGCCATATGTCATTTTGAAAGTAACGAACGCCTTGGTAAAATCTTGTACTGCGTGACGAAGCACACCATTTGCAACCTTATTTTCTGTCTGCTGATGAACTGCGTGTATGTTGATTTAATACCTGTCATATTCTTTTGGAAGACGGCGTCTCACATTCAGACTCCTTCGATAACTACCCGGATGTGTTGTGGTTTTGCCAGGTTTTGGTATGCTGTCATTGGGTACCTGAACGGAGTGATAAAGTAAACAAGTTAATGAACCTCCACACGTCAGTGGAATGTAACGGCTGGTATCATAGTGAGATGTGTGCTACCGCGACAGTTAATGTCTGTACACGATTTTAACCTTTTAAAGCCTACTGGTTACGTGATGCACCAACAGGTTTAACATTCAACAACTGTACGCTCTGCCACACTGTATTTATGTGTTTTGTATTTATCTGAGAACAAACAGCGACTTGTGCCACTTACGGCATAAACTGATTGGTTTTTATAACCGAGATGAAAAGTGTTTACAGCGCGGTACGGACTGGATCTTTAAATAAAGCAGTCTGCGCTTCGTCTTTAAAAGGTTAAACAGTTCGACGTCAGACGACACGATGGACATTTCACCTCGGCTCTTAGGACAGTGTGAATCATATTCCCATAGGAATTTTCGTATGTATGGGGTCCGTAAAAGAACCCAGAGAGTGCGTAACTCGTCCGACTGTGCATTGAACAGGTTCCAGTTTCGAATTCCGGTTGCCTTCAGATATCCTGACAGGTTTTTAATATACAGTGCCATTCGACCAAGCATCTTAAATTAGCCCACTACTAATTTTTTATCGCATGATTTCACTGTTCGTTGTCATCCTCACACATCAGCTGACGCCACATGACATGGTTGTCTGGCGTCTTTATACTTACAATAAGTATGCTGTGCCACAAATCTCGTGAAGAAGGCAGTGGAGTGAATTCCTGAAATGACGTCTACATCACATGTATCATGAGTAGATAACTAGGAATCGTGCGTGAAAGAGGGGCAAAGTATTTTCTCGCGCCGTTGTAAGGGAAGAAGGCGTGCTTAGGATTTGAGGAATGTGACTGGACTGAATGTTTCGTCTCGCCATCAAGCCAGTGTAATCTGAACCATATTTAACGACGACAGATTGAGTTACAATAGACTTGCCATTTAACGGACCCCCATTCAGCGGAACTGGGATTTAACGGATCAAATTCTGGGGTCGGGATTTTTTGCAAGTGCCTGGCCACTTGGGTGAATACATGGTAAACACGTGCCAATTGTGAGAACAATTTGAACTTATTTGCCATAAAGTTTCTTAGAAGTTTTTGAGATCTTAGTTTTTAATAGGAAAATTTCTTTGCATACCGATGAATCGCATCTGCCGCCTTACAGAAGAGGTGAACTGCCGTTCTGCACAACGCCAGTTTAGTCTTTGTCTCCGTTATTACCAGACGCATTCGTAGGATGTTCTCATTACTCATTTTCTATTGGGAAGTTTTGCTGTTTTGGGTTAAAATGTGGGGCCCAAGAAAGTGGAAAAGAAGTCTCGAATGCGGTTACGTGTAAAACAAAAGCTAGAGTTAATGGAAAGGCTAGAATCTTGTGTAAGTGTTGCAGCCATATATATTAATATGGAGTAAGGGGAGAAAAAACAAGCGGTGTTTGATATTAGAAGAACAAAAACAGATGTTCAGAAATATCCATTATTCAAAAGGTGACCTAAACGAACATACGCAGCCCATGAAACAAGTCAATTTAGACGAAGCTCTGTTGAAATGATATGTAGAGCAACATTCGTGCGGTGTGAACGTAGGAGGCGCAGAGAAAGTGTGCTGCCGATAAAGTGGCCAAGCATATGAAAATTCAGTTTATTGTAATATGCGGATATTTTATTGGCTTTTAAACACACTTCCACAAGTAACGGACATTGGGGTTTAACGGACATCTCTCCCCTCCTCCGCCTATTAAATCGATTATATACTCCACTGTTTGACATAAATGTTTGCGTACTTATAGCCCGAAGAGGCTGGTCGTCAGGCGCCTGAAGTAACAAGTGCATATAAATAGATGTACAGTATCTTCAGTTTGTGTTGTGTTGTGTTTCCCGGTTTATTTAGCGACGTTATATCATCATCATCATGTTAAGGAAGGATTAGGTTTGATTCCTGTTCCTTGTATCCTCAAAATGAAATTGGTCCCTCCATCTCTTCCTCGGTCGTCCTATGTGTCTTCGTCCTTTTGGTTTATATTGTAGTGCTTGTTATATAAACTGCACAATTAATTTAAAATTCAGTGTAACACCGGATGGCAGAGTGACTAGGGAAAAAAGCGATCGTCGCGTGTTTTAAGGTATATTAGCATTTGCAGGATTTGAATCGCGTGCCAGAGGAGTATGAGTCTCACTGCTTGCTGCTCTAACCCTTGAGTATGGCTGCTTTCATGATCGGGACTCGAAAACACAATATTCGGAATACGAATACCTGCACCTCGGACTTCGCCCTCGCAATGTACCAGGAGATTTGTCCAACATCAGAGAAAGAAAACTTCTTTGTCACTGAGGTTAGTAAACTCATGAGCACAATGTTTGATCTCAGAGTGCGTGAACTAACAACATGCAAAATTCATTCGTATTTTGTTACGAAGTTGGGAACGTCAAGTAGTATTGCGAAACATAGTGGCCAGGAAAATATGTTAGTGAAAGGCGACGAAGTGGACTCGAGAATAGTATGTGTACAGGAAGTTCAGTTGATTACTCAGAGTTTTAGACATGCTTGGTTTCGATGTAACTGTAACGCCCGGAAACCGCATTCTAAATTTCCAGTGATAATTTTCATGTGATTTATTGTGTATATAGTTTTACCTAATGAAAATTGTGTGTAGTCAACTGTACTTCATACTCACGGACAGAAAAGTGTACATTGCACTGTTCTTCACACGCCTCTTACAGACAACAGATTACACTGGACTGTGTGACTAAGGTGATGCAATGTACCTCACACACGCCGGTATGACTGGCGTGCTGCGTGAGTCATGCAGCTCCCGTTAAACTTGACGCGTAATATCAGCAAATTCTAGACAAGAACCAAACATTCTTTAATAATCTCTTCTCCAGGTGTCAAGCATGTCTGAGAGTAGAGGGAAGTTATTTCCAGCACCTAATCTAACATGTGTAACATGTGTTTGAGGAAATGTAAGGCCGTTAAGCTAGCCGTGCGTCTGGGTGCTGTTTTCATTTGAACTTCTTGTGTAGGAAGAAAAATGATATCCCACATTTGGTATTGTGTAGTAAAATCAAGGAGATATAATGCACTTACTGGACTTGTGACTCGAATTTGTAAAATTTACGGTATGCTGTATCGACTGTTGGTAACGAAATTTGACGTGCGGAAGATACTGAGACGATCCTGTAGCAGATGGAGGGTCATTATTAATCTGAATTTTAGTAAAATAGTTTGTGTGGATGGTCACGATGTAAGATAGCATCCACTAGAAAACAGTGGCTGCTAGTGAACGATTAACCGTTAGGGGTGTTGTATGAATAAATCGTGTCGCAGTATTAAGTGGGCCCAAATTAGGATGTTTGGAAGGTTGTGGCCCTTTTCATATTTATACGCGAATACCGGTATGCGAAATCGGCGTGTAACCTATTCGGCCCAACGTATAGGCTACTTAGAATAGTAAATGGGTTGGAGCCATATCGGTCCCGATGCACCTAGTCCTTTTTGATAGGCCCTTTGTGCCCTTAAGGGGCACAAAGGGCCTATCAAAAAGGACTAGGTGCATCGGGACCGATATGGCTCCAACTGATACGCAAGTCATGGGAGCCCTGTTCCTTGAATAAAAGTCCAGATTGTCCCCAGACCTATACTTCTAACATCCTCAGGGTCCAAGAAAAATGAACCCAAATGGGTATGTCAGAGTGTCGCCAAGGCTTCACGCAGACATAAAACGTGAGCTGAGGTTTCCTCCTCTGCCCACACCTCGTGCATAAGGGACTGTCGATCAGCCCCATTATGTAGAGATGGCTTCTCCGGGTATTATGTCCAGTAAGGTCATTAACAACCCTGGATTGTGGACAGTAGCCTAGTCCAATAAACATATTGGCCGATCCGTCCCTTGCTAAGTGTCATAGGTTCATGGAGCCCTATAATAGGAACGCTTCGATTGCAGAGCCTTCCATTACATGTCTCTCAGAGTCCTTAGTATAGGAACCCTCCCTCCAGGTTCCTCTCACGGAGCCTATGTAAGGAGAGTGATGCTCCCTTTCCAAGTCTTCCTTGACATGTCTGGCGTAGCTTGCATAGTTCCCAGTAAAGGAGCCCTCCCTTCATGTTCCCCTCGCAGAGGTCCCAGAAAGAGACGCTCCATTTACACAATGCTTTTTTACTGCCTCTCAAAGTCCCTGGTAAACGAACCGCTCTCCAGGTTCCCCAGCGAGGCCGCTGTGGAGAGAGATGACCGGTTCTATAGCTTTCCTTTACATATCCTTAACGACCCTCTTTCCAGGTACCACTCGCAGAGCTCCCATTGAGAGATACGCTTTGTTCCCAGAGCGTCCCTCCATCTGTCAAAGTCCCCGATAAAACGAGTCCCTCTTCAGGTTCCCCAACGGGCCACCTATGGAGAGACATGTCCGTTTGCAGAGCCTTGTTTGACATCTCGCGGAGTCCCCGATAAATAAGGTTTCTTGATACAATAAAATCTTACCGTCTTCTCAAAGTCACCAGTATAGGAGCCACCCTCCATGGTCCTCCAACGGGTCCCCTATGGAGAAAGATGATCCGTTTCCAGATCCAGTGGTTTATTTATTCATTCTCTCGGAGTCCTCACTTAACGAGCTGTCCCACGAAACATGGAGGAAACATGGTCACCGTCCACGGAGCCCCACGCGGTCGGAAGGCCTGCGTACAATGGGGTTCGGCCTGTTTCCCAAGGGTGTCGTATACGACACTGCTCTTATCCTAGTACCGTGCAGCCTTCAGCACGATACCTTCCACCGTGAGTTGGGAGGCCAGAGCCCCTTTAGCCAATGTGTGTCTTAGTGACCCTGTACAGGTGTCTCCTCCACATCTGCTACCACCTCCCACGTGACCCAGGGTACGGATCTCCGCGTAACACCGAGGTACGGACGAGGGGTTGGATTTATGGGATGCCCAACGTATACTTACGCAAACTGGCACATAACATTGAAAAGCTGTTCTATTACAAACAACACAGTTATTCAGCAGATCAGTCGACAATAGCTTTGCCCTCACTGGCAGTGGTAACTACGCAAAGTTAATGGGTAGAATGGAAATACGTTATGCTGTACGGTTAAGACGGAACTTCCACTCATTTTCTAAGTCAGGGAATTCTGACGCATTGTGGCGGAAAGACGTCTAAAATATTAAGTCGGTCTCGGTTGATGGAATCATGCAGGCCGTCAATTTGCTTTCACCTAACGAGGAGCGATATCAATTTTTCGCGAGCTTCAGCTTTGAAGAAGCCTGCTCTGGTAAATTCACAGGAACAGTAAGGTATAGAAAGCGATGTGTGCATTTGGGAAAACACCCACTGGCAATGGCTGGTTCAAGTACCTTATGCCCTGACAACGGATCTCGGAAGTCGCTGATGCTGCGTTGTACTCGACCTTGGTGAACTGCAGCGATAGATTTTTCACTGACCGTTCTAGGTCATGGAGATATGCTCTAGGAAATGTTTCGATTTCCATTTCTTCTAATGCGTTGTAGTCGGCTGCGTCTCAGCTTCTTCCATTTCAACCGAATGTTCATCCAGTATCACTTAATTTTCAGTCTGAAACATTTTGTTTCCAGAAATTATAGACAGGGAAGTTGTTTCTCCTCCTCCTCCTCCTCCTCCTCCAGGAAATTGTTTTTAGATTAATCTGGTTCTCTTATCTCGAGAATTCTCTTCGATGTTTTCTGTCTGTTTTCACCTTAAATGCTGGCGAACTCTGTTTTTATATCTAGCACAGGTTTCCAACGACTAGGACATTTCTACAGCCTGTCCAAGATAAAGCTGTAAGCTCTGTAGTTCTTGTTTGTTGCACCGATTGTTTAAAGAATTACGACTTCTAGACATTTAGGCATTTTGCTTCCCTTTTTGGTTTCACCGTTTTTGAGACCATGGTTCATAATATCACGTAGGGCTCGGTGTGCGCTTTTATAGTTAGTGCAAAAGTTATAGAAGCTTCGGCATATACACACAGACTATTAGAGACTTTAGCATGGCGGGAGACCAGAGTATACAGGTCGCCCCATGAAATGTAGCATTTCCGTGGTTATCAGTTGGCAGTTTTGTGCTTAGGCACAGAAAGATTAGTTGTTAATTGGGTTGTGAGGGACAGTAAATACTAAGTGCACATATGAAGAGCATGCCTTCAGTTCTCTTTACGGATATTCTGATGCGAATGCACGGGCAGCGGTTGAAGAATGTAGGCGGAGGGTTTCCCATCTGGCGCCGATCCGAGAGATTCAGAAGCGCACGTAACGCTGTGACCAGGCGGAGGGGTCTTTCACTACCACCGGTACCAAAGAGCGTGGCTTATGACGTAGCGCTCGTGAGCAAGAATAATTGATGAGATGGATCCAGAGCATTCCGGGAGTGGGTGTTCGCCGAGTTTATTGGTGCAGGTATGACGAACTTCTCATTGCTTATGTGCACAACCTCTCCGACCCGAAGATTACACAGCTTGAGTAGATTTTTGTCGCTGGAATGTGGGACAGCGTCGGCTTGCGAAATAACTTGTGTTTTATCACACTGCCGTCAAACCGATGTGCCATCCCTAGTAACCTACGCCATTCAATTGCAAGAAATGTTCTAACCTTGGTTTTAAATGAACGGGTGGTCATATCGACGAACAGCTGATTGAGCCGTCGTTGTCGAGGGACGTCTAACGGCAAACCACAGACACTCGCCGACGTAAGCGACAGTTACGTTCTGGGAAGTCCAGCGGAAGTCGAGTTTTGCGCAGGTGGGGACTTGAATGTACGTATGGCCAACTATATATGTATATACAAAGGGGTCCAGTGGAAGTACAAGCTTTAGCATACACAGATCGGCCGCCACTTCGCTTGTGTTATCGGCCAGCTCTATTCTTCCGTTGTTTCAGTTTAGTACTTAAAAAATTGCGTAAATCTGAAATTGCGTCAGTCGAGTAGTGTCTTTACTTGCATTTCCCGCAGGATGAGGTGCCACTTGTTTTGAAAACATTACTTTCGGCTTAAACACGTGACTGCGACATGACATCGCTCCTCCGTTCCGTCGACTTGTTGAATCGGCGCTCTGGAAGTTGTTGAGTTGGCCATGGAGGACCGAATATTCGTCCATACTGTTCACCAGACCCTACACCCCTTGATTTATTCTCGCAAGGATCAAGATGGACTGGTGTATCAGGAGGCGTTGCAGAGACGAGATGAATTACAATGGCACAAGGGCGGTGCTGCCCTCGTACGGATCGATGATGAAAGCATATGGAAAGCAATACGTGCTATTTTAAAATCAGGTCGTTTATGCATAGCCGTTGCAGGATGTCGTTTCCAACAGGAATGTAGCCGCACCAGATCGTGGTCCGCAGATGGAGTTAAAACCTCATAGCCTGTTGTGGCTTCTCTACTAATTACTGGTATCTATCACGATGTATATCTTAAGGTGGCACATCCCAGTTGCGTCATGAAATACACCAGATGTTTCAGTTAGTCAACACATCGTGTCTTCAGAGAGGACAGGGCTACATGTTTCGGCTGTAAAAGGATAGCCGTTATGAGGACTGAACTGCAGGAGACAAAGAGGGGTTAATTACAATTGTAATTTGGTTAGAGATCTCAGCCTCTACAATAAAATTACTCGTATACTGTAAAAAATGTCTAAGGATATAGAAGCTGTAGAATGTGTGCAGAGTATAGTTTGAAGGTATAAAACACTAAAGTATTGAATTAGGCAGTATGTTGTAGATAATAGAATATAAATATTGTTTTTAGGTACAGTGTAGACAATAGAATGTAGAATATTGTTTTTAGAAGGACCTTGTTTATATTGCATTCAAATACGAAGCTTACAAGACCTGTACTCGGATCTGAAAAAGTGACATGTTTTATACTATATATACTAAAGTCTGAACAATGTTAAATAAGTAAATAACCCCGTTATCACCGTCAAACCAAACAACAAAAAACATAACGTCGCATAACTGGAGTACGAATTGAAGCTAACAGCATTTTACACGCACTTTTCTACAACATCGATGATACGATACCAACATTTACACGGTGCTTCTGAAGACAATATTTTTTATACTGTTGCCCGTATTGTACCATTGTATTCTATGTTTTTACTGTTTGATGCTTCCAAACTGTATCTACAGGCATTCTGCACCTTTTATATCCTTACGTATTTTTACATTATATGTATATTTTTATTGTAATTGAGATTTCTAACCTAATTAAAGTTGTAATTAGCCTCTTTTTGTGTCTCGTAGTTCAGACCTGATGATGGCCGTCCTTTTATACCCGAAACATGTGGCCTTGGCCTTGGTGGATATACAGTGTGTTGTGTTGACTTGATTGAAACATTTGTTATATCACGATATAGCTAATAAATTTCACACCTAGACTACGTTACTCC
>Ga0268261_10002606_pt1 | contig 12966 bp, 8 predicted proteins | sample TergutNc150P1_FD_190353 | JGI IMG/M metagenome (GOLD analysis project Ga0268261, IMG submission 190353) | Nasutitermes corniger P1 segment gut microbial community from laboratory colony in Florida, USA - Nc150 P1 (SPAdes) (version 2) | ecosystem: Host-associated > Arthropoda: Insects > Digestive... | reverse complement strand
AGAGACCAACCCAACATCACAGCACAACAGGGGCATGTATTGAAGTCAATAAAAATTAATTTTGCATCAATAAAATATAAATGTACAAAATTGCCATTTTTGCCTAAAAATTAGTATTTATAGGTGCACCATGTGTTATAAAAAGTAGTATGCCAATGGGTTAATATTTCCAGTTCCACATCAAACTTTTCCTTATACATTTCTTTGAGAGGTACAGTGGCAGAGGCATAACCTTTTGTGTACTAGGCACAAATACATCCCCCAAGAAAGTGACTTAACACAATCTCAGAAGAACTTTAAAACTGTTGCATGTGTATGTAAACAGATAAAATAATCTCTTTAGATATGTTCTTTGCATTAACTAGTTGTACACAGTGTCTTAAAAAAGACAAAAAAAAATTAACTTGGATTTATGAATTCATAAATCCAAGTGCATTTATTGGTCTTTTTAATAAATTTTATGCAGATAAAAACCACAGTTTATGTCAATTTAATTTATATTTTTGGATCTTCATGCTACTAAATATTACATTTTACTCATTATGTAAAAGTTGTATGAAAACTACTGAGGTGTGCATGTATTCCCTTTTTATAGTGCATTTGTAGTCATATCAATTTTCTTTTCTGTCACAGTTTGTAGGAGACTTCTTCAGATTCCTCATCGTGCTGCATTATGAAAGAGCTACTGTGGCTTTCCGAGCTTCACTGGTTCTAATTCATGCCATATTTGGCAGTACTAAATTCATGCTTGCTGTTGATACCTGTCTTACAGGGCTCACAGAGGAAGCCATCTTCGAACTGGGGTATGTAATGATATAGCATGCTCTTGCTTTTAGTGTTGGGTGACAGCAGTCTTGATAGTTCACTTTCTTTAAATACATTCTCTAGTTTCATAACTTACAGTTATGTAGTAGCTTACATTAACCTTCCAGTACCTGGAAGACAAAAGATTTACTGTAATATGTGAATTACAGTATCAAACTGGTCTTTTATTTTTCTGCTCTTGTGCATAATTATTTCTTCTCAATTCTAAAATACCTCTCACTTTACTTTGCTCTGCTATCTACTTTCCCCTTCACAACAGTTTTGTGTATAACACAGGCAGGCAAAAGTATGTTAAATGAGGGGACTGACTTGTATATTTACACTTGAAAATCTTGATACAAGAAGCTGTATACATAATGTAACCTCAGTATAACCATTTACATAAATATGATAGAATTTCTCTTGGCTGGTTACACTTCATGTTGTTCCACAAGTGGATGTGGGAGGTAAGTTATAAGACGCTCATGTATTTGTCATTTCTTTCACTTACACCAAAAATAAACAGCTGTTTGGCAGAAGAAGCACTGATATTGAATGCTCTCACCATTGTTCTTGCTGTAAGTGATACTGTAGTGGCCTACATTATTATGAAGAATGACTTCACATACCAGGACATATCTTGATCACAGCCCAAGGGGGTTAAATTCAGACCTGGAATTGGTGTGAACAGTTGGCATTACTTTGAGATCATCTGTATTGCAGAAAATTATACATTTGTACAGGACTTAATTTGTATGATGTAACCATGATCGTTTTAAATGGAACAATATTCAGTGGTTTCATAAATCAGTAAATAAAAGTCAGTATCTTCTTTGCAATGATGTACTGTTCACACCAGCTAACATGCACTGCTGTAGTTTTATTGCTTTTTATGTCATGCATTTGAAATCTCTCAGTCTTTAGTACTGGTGTCTGTGAGTATGTGTTATCATTCACATTAATTGCCATTTGCTTTTTATTATTTGATAAAACTTTATGCCTTTTATTAAACAGATTTCAGCTACTTTTGGTTAGGGACTGAAATCATGGAGTGGAGCTTTAATTAAATATTATCCGTGGGAAATATCAAAAGGAGCGGACAGATAAAATGCCCACAATATCCAGTGTGTTAAAAATTTTGTATAAAGTGTTTTCAGACATGTACTGAACTATGCTTCTCTTAACAAGAAAGATGTATACATGACTGCAGGTTTGTGGAGGACAGTTTAAACAGTTACCATAAAAAAACTGTATTGTAAGCTACAGTAAATTATTACAAGTTCATAGCTACTTCTTGATCCATCTATTCTTTGAGTAGATTGTTAGGTGTCTGAAGTGTATCCTTCATAGAATTAATTGAAGTGGTGATGTCATTCCTTCAAAGGGTGGGGTGATACTTCTGAAACCTGTCTTGCAATCTGTCTTAGTTTACATGCTTTCTGTAGTTATTTTGAGACTGTTCCTTCACTTCTGAAGTGCATGTATGCATTAACAAGTATAATTAAACAACTTTCACTGCCTTCGCTTAGTGTGGATGTTCATGTACAACACAAGCAGAAGTTTTCCTCCTCTGTCTACCACGTATGAATTTGTTGCTTTCCTTGTCAGTCACTATTGCAATACATATTAGCTAAGACTTTTGGGGAAGGAATAAAATCAGCTAAGAAATTAATATTATAAATGAGGATTTGAATCTCTAACACACATTGCTTTAACAGATATATGGGGGAAGGCAGGTAAAGCATTACTCATTCTTCCCATTGGCACTAGATGGGACTGAGCAGTTAATTTCACCCCACTGTTGCTTACCCTCAAGGGAACATTCCTGGTAAACCCTGAATAAATGATTGGGCGAGACCCAGAGCTGTTCTGGACGTTTTGGAGAAGAGATAAATTTCTTTCCTCTATCAGGAATTAAACCACATTTACTATTTGACATCCAGCCCAAAGCCTAATAACAATATTGACCACATTCTCATGGTACACAAGAAACAGCAGTCAAATTACAAAGTTAAAATTTACCTTTGTAATTAAAAGAAGAAGAAGAATATGAGTGACGATTTCAATCAAACCCGAAGTCTCATAACATGTGTTGCTTTGGGAGTGGTGGCTACTTTTAATTTTGTGGTAAACTTAATAGTATCTGTGGGTGTTGTTTATTCTGTCCACATTAGGAAACATATCTTACAGTTATATGGTTGCTTTCTTTATCACTGCCACCGTGTATAGTAACTAAAAATGTGAAAACGTACTAACATTTAGACCAAAAAATTAAATGATATTATGTAACAAAAATTTAAATAAAAGAATTGGATTGAGTATTAAGTTGCATGTGCCAATGCACCACATTTTTTCCACATTCTTTTACAACAGTTACTACAGAATGTAGTGGAAAAGTGTAAAGCAAATTTCGTAATGCATTTAGGTGTTATCTGATCAAATTCACTGCTTGAAACAGAAAACAAATTATACAAGATCTCAAGGTCTCACTGAAAGCTGCCAGTCATCTGGGATGTTTTGCTATGTTGATTGCTAAATAATTATTGCAAATTTTTACCTGTTAAAAGCATAACATCACAAGAGGCAGGAAACAGAAAGGTTCCAATATTACTATATTTATTGACATCAAATACAACAGTCCTTTATGGTGTTCATCACATGTTTCAGTCTGTCCTGTGGACCATCATCTGGCATAGCATATGTATATTTAAAACACAATTATGTATGCAGTGAATATTTGGAATTTGTGATTCCACAAATTTTTCTATATTATTTCAATCTCACTGTAGCATGAAATTGTAAATATTTAATCTTTCCATGTATACTTTTTATTTTAACAACTTTCAAAAATTTCAATTCAACACACTTTTCTTTTATTCTGTGGTCTCACAGGACCTATTGTACCAGCTGCTGTTAATAGGAAAGCATTGAACACTGGAAGAATGATAATGGCAAGGGAAACCTCAAGTGTTGGAGGAAAAACATGTCTGACTACCACTTAGTTCAATCTAGGATACAATCCAGATCTCTATAGTTTTTTTTTTTTTTTTGTTTGTTTTTGTTTGATGCTGTTGTATCTCAGAGGGGATAGTGTCAGTGGAATGATGTTAGGTGAATGATAAAGTGCAGGGTATTTGGCAGCAAGGAATTGTGGGCTGATCATGGTGTTAAATCCAGCATGACGGGCTGAGAAAACAATGAAAAGTCTCATGATATTTGGTGTTCTAGCTGTCAATTGAACGCCACATATTTCAAGTATATGTCCCTGCGTAGATACACTGGTGGCCAGCTGGGTAATTACAGTCTGGCCTTTCAACAACACAAACATTATCTTCCACAGCTGCAATAGTACAAAATTTAAAACATATTCTGTGATACAATTTATATTCAAATTTACTTTTCCCAGAATTAACTGAACAATACTGAAGCATTCTTCAGCAAATTTTTTGTCTTACAGAATTTAAGTTGTATTTATTGTTACTACAAACTCTTCTTAGAAGCATGTTAACACTTTGGTTTCTGAGGAAAGTTGCACACAACCCTACTAATTGCCTGTTTGCCTATTATTCTCATTTCAGCCATATATATTCATCCATGCCTAAAGAAGAGATAGTGATGAATGTTGCTGGTATTTGTTTGGTTGCTTTGGGAATACGTCTATGCTATGCGGTGTGGAGGACATATTTCTGCTCTTTAGCTCGAACCTTAGTCAGGCAGTGACAGTAGGGATCAACCCCTGCCTGCCTGCTGCCTGCATCATCTTGCTCTGTAGTGGCAGAAGCTTGCATTAACTGAACATATTCATATTTATTCACCTTCTGTAGATCATAACAGATATGGAATCAGTCACATAATGTACATAAAATACATAAAAGTGTGCAAAGCTTTTGTCACAATAAAGTAACAAATTTTTATTGATACATAAGATAAATAAAAACTTTATTAAAAATACAATTAAATTAATTATGTATTGAGTAAGAACCATGAACATCGGGATGTTATTTGATAATATTCATCCATACTGTAGAATACATGTTCCATAAGGTATCTCCTTAGTGTGGATTTGAATTGCTTAATATCTTTAGATAGCATTTTAATATTTAATGGCAATTGATTATAGATCTTACTTCCAGAATATAAGACTCCTTTCTGCACCAGTGTTAAATTTGTAGAAGGCAAATGCAAATTATGGTTAAAACACGTATTTTTATCGTCAATTTCAGAATTAGACAAAAGAAGCTTCTATTTTTACTTACAAAAAAGTAACGAGAAAATATACTGAGATGGAAGTGGCAATATTTGAAGTTGTTTATATAAGTGATGACATTAGTCCCATCTACCAGCATGTGTAATAATTCTTATTATTATTTTTTGAATTTTAAAAATGCTGCCACTAAAATAAAAATTACTCCAAAAAATAATACCATATGATATAAGTGAGTGAACATAAGAAAAATATATCATTTTCATTACATCCAAGGATATGAATGGCCTTATTGCCCTGATAGCATAACATGCCTTATTTAGTTTTGGTGTTAGTTCAGTAATGCGATCCTTCCATGATAATGAACTATCAATAATTAATCCCAGAAGTCTAGTGCTATTGGTATTAGTAATTATTGTATTGGAAGAAATTATTTGCATTTCTATTTCATTGGGGGTTTTTTTAGAATTGTAAAAAGTGTGTTTTATCACAGTTCATTGTTAAAAAATTACTCCGAAACCAATTAATTGTTTAAAAGAAATTCACATTTATATTATTTTTAAATTTCTCTCGATTAGTATGTGATATGATAATGCTCATATCATCCACAAATACCGGGTTTGCTATTTTACTTATGATTGAAATAAGAAATAGTAAAGGACCCAAAACCGAGCCCTGTGGCACTCCATGTTTTATATGTTCCCATTTAGAATATACTTTATTAAACTTACTATCCTTCATTGATATTCTCTGATGTCTGTTTTCTAAATATGATCTCATTAATTTATTTACTATGCCAGAAATCCCATAAAACTCCATTTTGGCCAAAAGTATGTCACAGTTAACACAATTAAATGCTTTATGCAAGTCACAGAAAAATCCTCCAACAAAATTTTTCCTACCTAGAGATAACAATACTTTATTAAGAAGTGTAAAAGTTGCCATTTTGGTAGATAAATTTTCCCTAAAACCAAATTGTTCATTGACCAATATATTATTGTTATTTAAGTAGCAATACAATCTTTTATAAATAAATTTTTTTATAAGTTTAAAGAATTATGTAAGAAGTGAAATGGGCCTATAGTTAGAAACCTCAGTTTTATCTTCTTTCTTATATTAAGGCTTAACTTCTGAAAATTTTAATCTATCAGGAAATATGCCTGTTGATAGAATCTTATTAAATATGTATGTTAGAGGAGATAAAATATAAGGAGTACTGATTTTTAAAATTCTTGATGATATCTCATTGTAGCCATAAGAATTCTTACATTTTAAGGAACATAACATTATTGTCAATGAAGCAAAGGATTTTCAAGATTTATTATACTCCTTAACATGAAAAATTCTGTGACATGAAAATAGCATGGCTTTCTGAAGCTACAGTAGCTTTGAAGACTTGTACTTGAACAAAAATGTGCATTTAAAACTGTCAGTCATCATTTTAATTAAACAAACATGTTATTTCCCAAAATTCAAAATTATGCAAACATGTAGTTCAACTGGGCCAAGTGGAGGTTCTTCCTTCCTTCCTTCCTAAATGAAATTGATTTTTATTGTCCTAGATATTTATGTGCTCTGTGTTTTATAAATCCCTCAGTGCAAAACTGTATAGCTCTTCAACCAGAGTTTAAGTAATATTATAAAGTGCAAGACTGACAGGTGAACTGAAACAGAGGGATGAAGGTGAATGAACGATTTTTATGGGGAAAAAATTAATTATTTGAGCTATACCCAGTTACACTTATAAGCTAGGTTTTGGTTGTGAGTTTAGAGGTTTTCATGGTAGTGTTATTGAGGACTCTGTTTCCCTGGGATATGCAACAACAACATCACTGAATAATTTTTTTTCCCAGCATTTCAAAACAATACTGAAAACTCTTTACCCAGTTATGTGATGTCATATCTCAGAAGAAAAGAGTTCTGTATATTCTGTTTGCTCAAAGGAATCATAATTTATAACCTACTGAAATCTGTATGAAATATAAATTATTGAATACTTTCACATGGGCAATATTAACCATCTAATTGCCAAAGTACTTTAGCAGTTGACTTGTTCACTGTCTTGTTATATCTAGTGTGATGGTACATGCTATAAATACCAAAATGCTTCATTTGCTGCTGCTATAAATGTTGTGTATGTACATCTGGAAGAGAGGATTTGAAACCATCTACTACTGTAGACATTTCTAGTTCATTCTAACCAGTAGATAGTAGAAATTCTATGTCTTCATTATGTATGTATGTGCCTGTGTTTATGTGTGTGTGTGTTTTTTTGTATATGTATATTTCCTTGGAATGACTAAGCAGTTATCTTTGATATGACTCAAAAAAATGTATATGTGAATCAGTATTAATACTGTTCCTATTGACTAAATACTGAAACTGAAGTGTAAAACATGGATTCATTCAGGTAGCTTTATGGCAAAAATATTCTTCAGATTTTTATAAAACATAAGTACATAAACTCTCACCAAACATAAAGAAATTTACAGAAGTTATTTTGTTGTAGAATATATATGCATTTTTTTCTTTCTTTTTAGTTTGGCAATGGGTGGCATGCACATTTTATAGATATTTTAATAATGTATATTTACTGCAAGGCAATATAGGTTTGAATGTGTGATTGTTTTATGGTAGTCTTACTTCTGTGTGCATACTATTGTACCAGAACTGTGTTTCTGATGGGCTTCCTACTTAAAAATTGTCATGTTCAAAGGACTTTAATGATAATAATGAAACTATAAAATTATATAAATCTACACTTTAGTATCAGACCAGTTTAATGTTTAGAAACCATTCTTTGGACTCAGTATACTGTTGTGAATTTGCTTTTTTTCGCTTATATAATTTTAAGTTTTTTCCCCCCCTCGTAGATAAAACAAGTGGATGGAAAGAGAGATGAAATGCATCTAAATGTTTAGTAATGGTGCCAGAGACTGAGATAATGCTCTTATAAGGTCTAAATTTAATAGGATATTTATAATAATTTGAGTTATCTTTTTAAGTCATGTCACATATGGCTTGGTTACCCTCTTGCACAGGAGAGTTAAAAGGAAGAAATGGTTATTGATTCAAATTCCCCTGAAAGCACAGGACATTTCTAAATTAGTTATTAGGTGTAAAGGTACTTAATAAACTCCCTACTTATGTAAAAATAGAGTCTGGTAATCTCAAAAAATTTAAATTGGTTTTACAGAAATTTTAATACATCTTTTACTCTGTGGATTAATATTTTGAACTTCAAAAAAGATAAATATATTTACATATGATTTGGAGCGATATTTGAAAGTTTAGCATGTTACGTCGTTATCTACTAATCTGTATCTCAGATCTGTTTCTTAATGTAAGAATGTACCTATCTTTGTCTGTTATGCAGTAATGTGGTAAATTATTTTCTTGTCCAGTAAATACTGTATTTTTTAAATTGGTGCTCTAATGTTATTACATTTTGTATTAAAATAATTTATTATTTGTTAAAACCTGAAACACTGTACTAGACCTAGTAACTGAAATTGTTGTACACTTTTATGTTGATTTAACTTCTATATTTCTTAAACAAATGTGACTATTTCCATATCCATATGGATTTTGTAATCCTTTACAGATCCACAGAATGAAAATAAATATGATATGATATACAAAACCAAGATGTAATAACACAGAAAGTAGAAACCTTACAGTATATATACAATATATCACAGTATATATACAATCACTTGAATAAAACAACCAACTAGATGCAACAAACAATCGTAAAATTTATTGTCTTGTCATACAGATATTGCCAGAAACATGTTGAGCAATATCTGTACGACAAGACAAATTTTACGATTGTTTGTTGCATCTAGTTGGTTGTTTTATTCGAGTGATTGAAGATGCACGGAACCACAAACCTTAAAATATATATATACAGCATATCACAAAATGCAGTATACGTTTAAGTTTTATGTACAAATATTCACAGTTACTCAATGTGGTTCCCTCGTGTCATGCAGCAGATGTAAGTGATTTCATCCCAAATCCCATCAATCATGTCCTATGGTTGCAACTGCTTCTGTTATCTGTGCTGGTAGTTCTTTTGTCTTTAACGTATTCCCACACTGAAAAGTCCAGGGGTGTTAAATCAGGCGATCATAGTGGCCAAGCTATCATTCCTCCATGTCCAATACAAGCAACTACCATGTAATTGAGGTAGGAAGTAGCCTCGCAATAGAAGTGCACGGCTGCCCCATCTAGTTGACAAATGTGACCTCTGTCCATATCTTGCTGTAGATGTGATATAAGATAGTTTTCAAGCATGTCCGGATAACTAATGCCAGTTACAGTTGGTTTGGCGAGCAAAAGAAAACCATAAAATTTCACAGAAATTACAGTACAAAAAACGTTTAGTTTTGGTGAGTCTGGCACGTTTTACAATGTCTGACCAACCTGTTGCTTCTAGTTCAGGAGTTATGACAGCAGATTTTGTATGTGTAATTTAGGAGCGCCCTGTATAATAATAATAATAATAATAATAATAATAATAATAATAATAATAATAATAATAATAATAATAATAATAATAATAATAATAACAATCTGCATTTCAGTTAGTAAATAAATGTAACATTTTATTGTAAATAATACAAATAATTTTTTTCCCATGCTTCAGTGAGTGATGTTTCCCTCTCATATTGTATTACAATGGTTATTCCTGAAAAATTTTTCTAATTCAAACATTCAAGGTTTCTGGGACCATGCATGAAAGATGTACTCTTTTGTGGTTCATACTTACAATCGTATAATTAATCTGTTCTTGTATCTTGTATGTCACCAATCAAACACTTCTTGGAGTTATTAAAATATACTGCATCAGAGAATTCTTTAATTTCCGAGAAAAAACCAGTGGTCCTTTTTTTTTTTTTTTACACCTTTGTAATGACAGTAATTCTGTACCCTGAAAGGAGGGCTGAAGTAAGATACAGTACATTTCAGTTTTTCCATCACACAACAGACACTATTGTCTGGGTGCTTACAGAGTAAAGACCGATCACACTGACATCTGACAGATGTAACATTGCCATCTATATACTAATGAAGTATGTTTCTGCTTCTGTGCAGTATTTGCTGTTAGTGGTTGGCAATCAACAATTGTCATAACTTATTCAAATTTCAAGCTACCGCTCAGCTGATAAACTCATAAATTACCTGCCAACATCTGAGGTTAAGACAGTAGACAAGATATCATATTTCATGTACTTTTCTTGCAACTGGGGAAAAGTAGTGTTTCCTGTACTTATTTGAAGTGAGAATCCTCTTACAACCCGAAATCGGTATAATTTAAATTGTCAATCCTGTTATATTTTGTGCCTGACAGATACCACTTTCACTGTCACTAAAAAATGTGTAAATGGTCTTTGCACAGAGTATGCTTTGTCATACAAATTGAATCCAAGTCTGTATGAGCTGACCAATTTCAGTAAAACTTTCAAAAGCATAATTTCACAAAAATCTGACAGGTTCAACCTACAGTATGTATTTGATGGAAGAAGGGCAAGTGAACAGGAGGAGGCTGACACTGGTTACTGGCTTTGCTAAAGCCTTGTCGAAGGTAGAGACTGTACTAAGACTGTTGTACACAAACATGTGTATACTGTTCATACAGTTAATCTTAATACAAAGTTTTGTCCAGATGGCATAAGTTTGAACACGAATGTTATACTGAGAGCTGAGAACTTCTTTACGTTGCCTACAATATATGTATACACACACATATACACTGTTATTATTTGCAAGAGAACTCATATCCGGCAGATCATTACATCATAGAACTATTCCCACGTTGACAAAATTTTGTAAGCGTACACTACATAAACCGATCCCAGTGGCTGCTCTACTTGCGTATGCAACCGCTCGCTTGCTGGGATTGCGGGTTCGAACAGCACCAGGGCATGGATGTGTGCCCCTTGTGAGTGTTGTGTGTTGTCGCATAGATGTGTAGGTGAAGGCCCAGTGACTTGTTCAAAAGAATCCTGCCGAAATGTGGATGACTTACATATTTTATACTTACGTATTTCCGTTTGCCTGCTCCACGTGCAGTTCAGAACTAAGCTGTCAGAATGTCAGAATTACATTTCACATCACGTTTCCCTTTCCACTATGCACTACTAGCATAGCCCATTGACATTTACTCACCATTTAGAAGTCCTCCGCCGACACACAGCTTGGTCACAGCGACGCGTGTAAGAAACGGTTCCAAGAACCCCCCCCCACACACATGCACGCACACACACACACGCACGCACGCACGCACGCAATATCTGATCGTCATCGGACGTGATCCTTGCGCAAATGCCACCTCATATTTCCCCGACTTGTCCGCAGGTTCTTTGGCCTGTAAGTCGAGTCAGAAATTTATTTCAATTCGACATCCGTCATCTCCTGTGGGCTGAGGATTATGGTAATCATAAGTTCTTTGAAATCCCGCCGTTTTATCTCCGTGTATGTAGAGTTTCACGATTCGCCTGCAGCTCTTGTACCTTTTATTTGTATGTGCATAGACGGAGTGTCTGAAAATTTCGACCACCATTGATGTTGATACTGATGTGTGAAATTATTCTACATTTGGATGCATGGATATCATGTATTGCTGTAGCTACATTACTTGCTTTAAATGGACACAATGTCCTTTTATGATTTCCCGGAATTTTAGATTGTGGTTTTCATATATACAGTAATTAAGTTACGAGTAGAAGAATGAATGAAAGGATCGGCTAGTGAGTGAGCAGTAAGCGTGTGGCTTGGAAATGAGATTTACGTCACAGGTTACTTACTTCATGGAGATCACTCTTTCTTGAGAAAATAATAGTTTCTCAGCTAATCAAAAAATTCCCATTTTACGGAAGCCAAAGGTTCATCACCGCATTCGCAAGTGCCCGCCAACTGTCCCTATCCTCAGTCAGCTCGATCCAGTCCATATCCCCGCATCCCACTTCCTGAATATCCATCTTAATATTATCCTCCCATTTATGCCTGGCTCCCCAAGTGGTCTCAATCCCTCAGTTTTCCCAACCAAAACCATGTACATGCCTTCCCTCACCTCAATAGGCGCTACATGCCCTGCCCATCTCATTCTTCTTGATTTGATCATCTAAACAATATTGGGTGAGCAGTACAGATCATTCAGCTTCTAATTATGTAGTTTTTTCCACTCCCTTGTTACTTTGTTACTCTTAAGCCCAAATATTCTCAACACCCTTTTCTCAAACACCCTTAGCCTAGGTTGCTCCCTCAATATTAGCGACCAAGTTTTACACCCATAGAAAACAACAGGCAAAATTATATTTCGGTATATCTTGATATTAAAATTTTTGGATAGCAAACTGGAAGACAAAAGATTCTGCACTGAATGATAGCAACCATTCCCTAACTTCAGTCTGCTCTTAATTTATTCCTTAATAGAATTTTGATTTGTTAAGCATTTCCAAAATATTTGAACTCTATCACCCTTTCAAAGGAACTATTATCAATCTTCATACTGTGACTTGCAATCTTTTCCATTAGAGGCTGAGTTGACCGTACAGCCATAGTGCTGCCGGAAGGATTGTGTCAAAGAAAAATTCCAATGACCCCAACGGTGTTAATCTCGCAGCCTGCTGAACTGTACAGATTCCTAGTAACGCCAGGTGTGGAAGTGCAAAACATGTTGTTTGCCAACGATGTCGTAGTCTGGATATCTTGGCAGTATTCAGCAGACGAGCGACTGCCTAGTTGCGTCATACCAATGAGGTCATAGGCGCTTATGTCACCGCCGGAGCGAGGATTCATCTGTACAGCTTCTTAGACAAGCTCCAAGAAAAGGCCATCTACACAGATACGGACTCTGTAATTTTCATACAGCCAGGGCAGGAAAAAAACCTACACTAATAGAGACGGGTGACAATTTAGGCCAGATGCAATCCGAATTAAAAAGGGCGAAA
>Ga0268261_10002605_pt1 | contig 12966 bp, 10 predicted proteins | sample TergutNc150P1_FD_190353 | JGI IMG/M metagenome (GOLD analysis project Ga0268261, IMG submission 190353) | Nasutitermes corniger P1 segment gut microbial community from laboratory colony in Florida, USA - Nc150 P1 (SPAdes) (version 2) | ecosystem: Host-associated > Arthropoda: Insects >... | reverse complement strand
ACAACAACTGCAGCAGCAGCCTCTGGTTTACTGTCGGAGCTTGGTGATAGCAGTGCTGTTGGTCGTGGTCGGGCCGACCACGACCAACAGCACTGCTACCACCATGCTCCGACGGTAAACCAGAGGTTGCTGCTGCAGTTGTAGCTCCTGATGATGGGCATGAGGATGCCCAAAACATGTTCAGCTGTATTTAAATGGCAATTGATAAACTTTAGAAGTTGCTGCATCTTGTTGGTTGATTCAGTTGGAAGTATGATGATGCACGGACTTGCAAACCCTAAACAATAGTACTTCATTGCGTTCATCAGTAATTAATATTACTTGTTTTGTTCCTTCTTATGGCCATCATAAGTTTCAGATATGTATTTAAAACACAGGCATGTATGCACGTGTATATTTGGAATTTGCTCAATATTTGTGCACTTGCAAATGCCAGATGTTCACTTACATACCTCCTTGTTTTAAATATGTATTCTCTGCCTGATGATGGTCCACAGAAGTACTGAATCATGTAGCATTATTGATAAATGCAATAAAGGATTGTTGTGTTCGACAGCAGTAACTATAGTAATATTGAAAGTAATTTATGTGTTCATTTGTATTATTTTTAGCAGAAACATTTCTCCAAGTCATCTGTTAAATGTTATGTTAGTGTAATGAGACAGTTGAAACAGTATTAACTGATTACAACATAAAAAATGAAGATTGAAATAATCAGAATGTAATTCTTCTTCTTGTTTCCTATGAATGTGAAACTGTGTCACACAGAGGAAAGAACATACATTTCAGGTACAGTGAAACCTCTATCCATGATGCCTGTATGCATCATTTTCCTATGGGTTCTGTTAATTTCTTTTGGTTTAAAAAAACTGCCCATATAAACAATGTATAATTATATCAGACACATTGTTCCTCAAAGTGTTATTGTATATGTACGTAATTTAAATTCTTGACCCTGACCCACAGTATTCCAGGAATTATTGTTTCTGAGAAGACAGTAGTGAAAGTAATGTGATGTTTTTGGGTCTTATAATAATGATAACCTGCCTATACTGGTAATTACTGTTACTTACGAAGTGTTGAAATGTTGCCATGTCAGCCATTGTGTTGATAGTTGAGCAATGGAGATGGGGAGGGGCTTAAGTTTAAGGTGGCAAACTTGAGAATTATTTTCTACACTTGTTTTTATAGCACTGTCTCGCATTGTCCAGCTTGTTTCGCCTTGCCTCGTGTGACAGTCAGTTGTGTGATTTAGTTTTACTATTCCTGCCATTATTTTGATAATTATTACTTATTGTTCATGCATACTGTGGTTGGAAAATAAATGAAATCATGCAGTTTTAAAAACATAAAAAAAAAACTTTCTCTGAAATACTACGCAAATGAAAGAGCATGGATCACTACAATCATTTTCACATGGGTTTTAAGGGCACTGGATGCCTACATATTTGTTTAAGGTAGAAACATTTTGTTGGCAACAGCTGTGCCACTCATCTAGATTATGCGATCATTTCTGAGGTATGTGAAAGTTGTGTATTATCAACAAAATTTTACAGGCATTCTACAAACATTTGATATGGGCATCATAAAATGTTTCAAGTAGTTGTACCGTAACCATCCAGCACAGGAAGCTGTGTGCCTGATGGACTCAGGAAAGGACAGTGACCTGAAAGCATTGTTTTGCAAGTGATGCATTTCACATTAGCAGCTTGATGACAAGCATTCTGTGAGGATGGATTTCCCTTGACACTGTGAAAGGCATTGACTTGTGTTCCTCTGCATCTACATACAGCTTGTGATATGCAGCATATCTGGGGCCAGTGAGTTGTGTGATAAACATGGGGGTGCTGAGAGCAGTAGAGAGCAAATATGGATGCAGATGTGAGTCTGAACGAATGCTGAGCTTGAATGTAGTTCATGCTTCACTGAAAACTGTTACACTGCTCTTGTATATGTACAGCATTGGCAAGCTTGATGAACAGAACATTTTTAACTTAGAGTAGGCTCTGTTTGGTCTGAAACACAGGGTTTCATTTAAACAGATTTCTTTGAAAAATGTGATTGGCACAGGTATTCAGGCCAAAACCCACCAAGGGTTGTAGCGTCGATTGAAGAAGAAGAAGAAAACAGGTATTCGAGAAACTTTTTTTTATCATTTTTTAGTTCTAAGCTAGGTCTCTTGTTGTTGTCTCGTGTTGCTGACGCATTTATTGCTGTCCCACAACTGTCATTTTCCTTCATTTATCTTTTTACCCCCTCTCAAGTGATGGATAGAGGTTTCACTGTATTTGAGGTTTGAACATTGAGGGTCATATTTGAATCTAAGAGGAATGAACAAACAGAGTCAATTACTTTATAAATTGTATTCTAATACAGCATTGTTACTGCTAACACCATGGATTGTAGTGATTCTTCAGAAGCTAATAGTCACTTGGCTAGCTGAGAAATGCCCAACCTTTTATGAAACTCAGAAGATACAGTTTTCGTTCACAACAGCCCACAATATTTTTTGTCCTTACTCTTATTAAATGTGGGAGGGTAAAAGGAACATTGTGCAAATCAAAAAGGAAACAAAGATGGGCATTTAATGTTTTGATTGGAAAGTGTAATGTAAAGAAGCCACTTCTAAAAGCCATATAGAATTTCAAGGACAGTATTAACCTTTTAAAGACAAAACACAATCTGCTTTATATAAGGAATCAGTCCGTACCGCGCTGTAAACACTTTCCATCACAGTTATAAAAACCAGTCAGTTAATGACGTATACAGTAAAGGCCGCTGTCTGTTCTGAGATCCGTACAAACCACTCAACCCAAAGAGAGCAGCGTGTAGAATTTTTTAATGTTAAACCTGGTGGTACGTAAAGAAACCGCTAGGCTTTAAAAGGTTAACACAGATGTTAAGGAAATGCATTACAAAGGTGTAAACTAGACTGAAGTGGTGCAGAAGGAGAAACAATAAAAATGCCTTTAAATTACTTCAGGAAAAGATTTGGAGAGCATGAGTGTGCTGGATGAAAGAAAAGTATAATAAAGGAAATTATGAGACCTCTCTGTGAAAGAGAACTGTAAGTTTCACATTATTTAGTATGCTGCTTTCATTTTCAAGTATGGTAAAACTATTGGCTCTTGGAATTGGACATTAAAAAATACTTTTTTTCCCCCCCTCCCAGGTGTCTTATTGTGGAACCTAATGATGAGCTGACCAGTATTCCATATCGATTAACAGTGGATGTCATATCAAATGAGCTGAACACTAATACACTTTTGCGTCGAATGGATGCCATATTTTCATTACATGAAGAGAGTTCAGAGGCACTGGTAGATTTCAACACAGAGTTCAGTTCTGAACCACCTCTCACATACTTAGAAAAGGTGATGTTTATACAGCATGAAATATGTAGTAGTGAGGTCATATTAATTGCTTTTTTTAAGGTGATTTTACAGGGGAAATGGAGTGAAATATGGAAGGGTACATCTGGGGATTCTGGTCTTCTGTGATATTACACTTGGTAGTGAATATTGTTTAACATATTCCACTCTTCCTTCAAAATGTTGGATATCTTAAATTACTTGCTACACAGCTTAACATTCCAGAAGACCAGAATCTTCAGCATCAGTGCTGTGGCAGACAGATCTCACAATATTACATTTGTTTGTGACCACAGAGTATTTTTAAAAACTGTATGAATATGAGAATTCTGTAGGGACTTAGCATCTCCTCCATTGCAAATGGGCAGAAATGAGAAAGTGGTCTGCCAGAACTGTATGTGCTAATTAAGCAATTAAGCACACAATAACTTGTTTGACATGATATTTCCTTGTGTGTAGAAGGTTTTAATTTTTGTTCTGTTCTTCCAGTGCGTAGAAAGTGCTAGGCAGCACCTCAGATCCTGTCTTCCATCCCTTGCTGAAGAAGTTGAAGAGTGCATACTAAGAAGTGTGTTACAAGCTTGCAATACTTTGACAGTGTTAAAGCAGACAAAAAATGAAGTAGTTGCAGAAAAACATGAATAATTTTATAGTCATGTGGTGTAACACGAGATACATCAGGTACCAACTCCATTCCGGTGCTATACCAATTGAATTTTTTGTATATTTTGAGGATCCTTTTGCTACAATAAGAATTTTATATCCATCTTTTTTAGAAAAGTTTGGATTTGTGTTCAAAGTAAGGTAGGAGGCAAGGTTTTGGTTCCTGTACAGTTGAAAATGGTGGCTGGAATGGTGTAGTCGGTATAATGATGCTATGTGCTGGATGGTCCTGGAATCAAATCCTGGTGGGGGGCGAGATTTTTCGTGCCATCCAGAAGGCTTTTTTGCAGATTTAATTCTGCAGTTGCTTCTTATGTTAAGAAGCAAGGTTATTTTTGGGGCCATTTTTTTTTTTTTTTTTCAGGAAAAAAAAGTTTTATGACATGGGAAATATGGTATGTACAAATATGCATTCCTTAACGACGGGGATAGGCGATAGGCGATTTTGTCGTTGTATGAATGTCATTGAGTGTACTTACACAAACCTAAGATAGTATAGTCTACTACACACCTAGGCTACATGGTATAGCCTACTGCTCCTAGGATACAAGCCTGTACAGCAACTACTGTAGGCAGCTGTAACTCAATGGTAGGTACTTGTGTATCTAAACATAGAAAAAGGTACAGTAAAAATATGGTATAAAAGGTAAAAAATGGTACGCCTACATAGGGCACTTAACCATGAATGGAATTTGCAGGACTGGAAGTTGCTCTGGGTGAGTCAGTTATTTTATTTTGATTTTTAAACTTTTTTGTTAAAAACTAAAACACAAACACACACATTAGACTAGGCCTACACAGGGTCAGGATCATCAATATCACTGTCTTCCAGTTTCACATCTTGTCCCACTGGAGGGTCTTCAGGGGCAGTAACTTGCTTGGAGCTGTCATCTATGATAACAATGCCTTCTTATGGAGTACATCCCGAAGGACCTGCCTGAGGCTCTTCTTGAGGAGATGTCACTCTTCAGAATATGTCCATGGTGGTTTACTCAGTTTGTTTCTTCTTTTCATCATAGAGCTACTTGTAAGCAGATAATGCACCATGAACATTCCTCTCTATTAATGAAACCTTTCAGTGTTGAAGTCCATGTTTTCAAACTTTTTAAGCAGCTTGTTGAGGTCTGCAAAAGCTTCTGCTAAACCCTTCACTGTGAATTTTCTTAGGGATTCTTCTTTTTCTTCTGCAGTTTCCTTTTCTCTTGCCTCTTCTTTAGCTGTGCATTCCTTTTCCAGTTCCAACAACTCCTCATTAGTCAGTTCCTCAGGAACCGCCTCCAGGAGCTCCTCAATGTCATCCTCATCCTTGGCAAATCCTTAGCAGTAATGGCCAAACCTCTTGAGTGTATTCTTCCAGATGCCATTCACACACTCCTTGGTGACATCACCCCAAGCCCAAACAAGGTTTTTGATGCAGACATAGATGCTGTAATCCTTCCAGAATTGCAGCATTGTCTATTCATTGTCTTCCTCAGTTGCAGCAATAGCCTGGGCAAAGGTCCTCCTCAGGTAGTAGGCCTTAAAAGTTGCTGTAACTCCTTGGTCCATTGGTTGGATCAAAGAGGTGGTGTTTGGAGGTAGAAACACCACTTTGATATTGGGATGCAGATCACCAATAAAAGGAGGATATCTGGGAGCATTATCAGGAATAAGCAAAATCTTGAAAGGTATGTTATTCTCCAAACAGTACTTCTCCATTTTGCTGTTATAGCAATTCAGGAGGGCATCTTGGAAGAGGAGCTGGGTCATCCATGACTTCTTATTGCTCCTGTAGTACAATGGCAGTATGTGCTTATTGATATGCTTGAAGGCCTTGGGGTTCTCATTGTGTCAGATCACAAAGGGTTTTTAACCTGCAGCAGTGCCCCCAAATAAAACTGTTATTCTGTTCTTAAAGGCCTTGAAACCTGGCATTGACCTGGCCTCCTTACGGATGAAAGTCCTTTCAGGCATCCGTTTCCAGAACAGGGAGATTTCATCCATAATGAAGATTTGCTCTGGTAAGTAATTTTCCTCCACAGTCAGCTTATCTAGAGGTTCCAAAAATTCTTCAGCTGCCTTCACATCAGCACTCGCAGGCTCACCACTCACTGTCACATTATGTAATGAGTAACGATTCTTGAATCATTTAAACCACCCAGAACTAGCAGTAAATTCAGCGTCGTAGTTGGGTCCAGCCTTTTCTTTCAACATCGCAAAAAAAACTCTTTGCTTTGCTCACGATCGTCATGGTGCTAGGAGAGATTCACTTTTGTGACTGGTCTTCAATCCAGGTCATTAGAAGTTTCTCCATATCTGATATAGGCCCTTCTCAAACTTTTGTTAGTCTCGTTGCTTTCAACGAAGCAGATCCATTAACAGCTTCTGTCACTTTGTTCTTGTTCTTCAAGATTGTAGCTATGGTGGAATGGGACATGCCTATCTGGTGAGCAATAACCATCACGGATTTTCTACTTTCGTAGTCCTTAATCACTTTTAACTTCGTTTCCAGGTCAATCACTCGATGTCGCCTCTTACTGGCAACATTAGCGGTAGAGTGTGTGCGCTTAGGGGCCATGATGAACTAAACAACATGAGATTAACCTACTGTTGCCCAGCAACCTATAAAGGGGTCACAAGCAGTGTGTCGAAGTTTGGGGAATTTTAGGGCACTCCTATCCTATACTGTATACAGTACGGCTGAGTTTTGGTAAGCCAGAATGGACCCCCTCCACCTCCTAAACCCCTCCATTTATATGTCAATACATACCAACTGTGCAGTTCTCCCAGCGACTAAGACGGTTGCAGACAAAGCTCACTTTGCTTATCGCTTGCACTGGAGTCCACTGTGGGTCGATATATCAACACTGGCCTATGAAGCGAACCTAACTGCTGACCAGAATTGTTTTCAGAGATATCCACAGAACTCAATGTTTACAGCTACAGGAAGGCCCACAGACGTGCCTCTTGTAGTGCTGAGGTACTCTGTAGGGGTTTTGGGGCAGTAACATGCAACACGCAGCCATCAACCTACTAAAAACATCTTAGGCACCCTCGAATAGCTGGATTTTTATACAGTAGTCACACCGTACCTTTAGATCTGTTTTGCTGTCACTGTGGAAGAAGCTTATATCTTCGTGGCATTAGATTCTTGCAAATGTGCCCAGTCATAATGAGGAGTCTAAACAAGGCAAACTATTGTAGGCATAACACAGCATACAGTTTTGCAGTAAACTTTTTTTTTATAAGTAGAAAGAGTACACTCAAAAATCATGAAAAAAAGTACAGTATAGTACATACATATATAAACAAGTAACATAGTTGTTTATTATCAGTATCAAGGATTATGTACTGTACAGAAATTGTGTGCGCTGTACTTTTATGTGACTGGCAGCGCAGTAGGTTTGTTTAAATCAGCATCACCACAAACGTGAGTAACGCCTTGCTCTACAGCGTCACTAGGCAATAGAGATTTTTACCTCCATAATAATCTTATGAGACCACCATCGTATATGCAATCCATCGTCAACTGAAACGTCGTTATGCGGCGCATACCTGTATATACAATCCTATGCTGTCCTGAGAAAAATTCTGAAGGGAAAGAATAACTGGTAAGAGCCTGAAAATAAAGTGCTAAGGAAAATATTCTGATCCATAAGGGATGCAGCAAATTGAGACTGGATGATCTTGCAGTATGGAGAGTTTAATGATTTAGAGAAGTTAAGATCATCTTGGTCTGGATACGTAACTCATGTTGGGGAGACAGGAAATGCACACAGATTTTTATCAGAGGAACCTTTTGCAAAATGGATCCATTTGAAGAACAAGGAGGAGAATGGAAGCTATTCAGATAGATCTTAGAGAAATAAGTCATGATGATAGGCAGTATATGGAACTAATTAGAATTATGCCCAGTTACAAGCTCTAGGAAAGTGATGTTGAACTTTTTATTCTGTTGTGAGAGATTTAGTTTTCCCTTCTGAGAGTTTAATGTTCAAGAATGAACTAATTATATTTTGTATTTCAACAATGTGTTAAAAAATCATCGAAATAATTGTACTATTAGAGTATTTTTACTGATTGTAGTGTGTGGAATCAGAGATTTTTATGAAAGTTTAAATGTCAATACTTATAAATAATATGCTAGTTAGTAACAGTAGCAGTTATAATGTACAAAGGGTTCCCACTTACTTTTGGAAGATTAATATTTTATAACATAATATGCTGAGCAAGTGACCATTTCAAGTGTGTTATTTCATAAAGCAAACAAACCAAATCTGTAACTTTTACTGAATGAAATGATTAAATTTTCATGAATTATATTAATCTAAAAGATGCAGTTTTACCAGTTAGTATGAACTGTGGTTTTCTATAATTAAAGTAAATGTATGCAGATATTTATTGGATAATAACTTGATGTTTGTCTTGACTGCATTTTCATGTTGCAGCTAGCTGATGTACCTGTTCAACAGTTATGTGTCATCACTGTGTTGACTGATAACTTTGTGCCGCTACACAGTCGTATTGTACCAAAATTAATTTACAGCATGACTGGGGGACTGTGGAAGCAGGCCATACCTCATTGATTTGTTAGCAAGAGTCTTTAGAATGAAATTCATCATATACAACATGTTGTGAAACAAAATACATTTGGAACAACCCAGAGTTGGATATATTCCATTGGATGGCAAAAGAGAGATTTGCCAAATGGTCATATGTGTGTGTGTGTGTGTGTGTGTGTGTGCGCGCGCACATGCACTTGATTCATTCACTGCTTGGTTGTTTATGGCAAGGGCTCTGTGATCACTTCAGTGGTTGATGGTCCATGTATGGACATGCGGCAGGCCCCTTTTGCAATCCAATTGAACACACAAACACAAGAGATGCAGATGCAACTGTACCGTCTTTTAACTGGTTCTGTTAAACATTACATGGTAGTAAAGTGAATCCATTGCCAACTCTTTTTACAGAGAAGATAACTTTAACCTTCATGTAAACACTCAAAACAGCCTACTGGTCAGCAGAAAATCCATACAGAGAGGAGAAACTTAAAAAAATCATCAGACACACAGTACTGGCAGTTTCTAGATAAGAAATTCAGAAAGTTCCAATAATTAGTTCATCAGGTGTGAAGTATAACTGAGAGCTGAAGGTCATGTCCAACCCCTGCTCTAACTTGCAGTAAGTTACATAATACGAGTACACATGTTAATGTAGGTAGTAAGTATAGGTTCAGCATTTACCTGACACTGTGTAGAACGTAAAGTGGTAGTATGGTGGTCACGCAAAACCTAAACGTAACTTAATTTTTTGTGGTGATAAATAAGCCATTGGAGCCAGACATGTAAAATGTTTGTATTGCCATGGATCATACACATACAGATTTTATAAAGTGTCATTTACAAACTCAATTATGTTATGTCTGGAAAATTCAATGTTGCTTGAATCTATATTAGGGCTGGGATCACTGTTGGTGTAGTAACTAGGCCGCAGGATGGATGAACTGAAGTTTGAATCGTGGTTGGGGCAGATTTTTCATCTCCAGACATGTCCAGATCAGCTGTAGAGCCCACCCATCCTCTATTTCAATGAGTAACAGGATTCTTTTTTGGGGGTAAAAGGGCCAGAGTGTGATGCTGACGACTCACCTCTATCTAGAGCACATGGCTGAAGACTGAGGAGAGCTATGCTTCTAATCCCCTTGTACCTTCATGGCATGTACATGACAACTTTGCCTCTGAATCTGTATTATAATTATAATAATAATAATAATAATAATAATAATAATAATAATAATAATAGAGTCCATCGTTCCTTCTAGGAACATAAGTTGTCTATGAGTCCTTTCCACTTCTGTCTATCGGCTGCTAAGAACCTTAGTTCATTCCAGCTTCTACCCTCTTCCTTGATTACCGATCTTCTCCAGCTGTTTCTGGGTCTTCCTCTCTTCCTGTTTCCCTGAGGGTTCCAAAGTAGGGCAGCCTTTGGTATCTCTCCATCCTCTTTTTTTAATGTGTGACCGATCCATCTAAATTTTCTTTTTCTTATTTCTAAATTTATAACTTCTTGTCCTGTTACTTTCCATAGATCTTTGTTGGAAATAATATTTGGCCACCATATTCTTAATATATATCTTAGACATCTATTCACAAAGGTTTGTATTTTACGCTGATGAATCTGTATTAGTAAAAAATATTCAAATGGATCACTAAATTGCATATTTACTGATTTTCAGTTCTGACAGGCTCACTGTAGATTAACCCTTATCCTGCTAAAATGGAGAAAATGATGAACTCCTAATAATGCCAGCAAATGGCAGATGGGATTTAATTCAGCGTTTAACGGGTTAGAGCATGTTAAGGGCAATAGCCTTTAGATGTAAGTGGGAAAAATATACTGGTTTTCTTCAAAATTGCTCGTTTTTTAACCCACCAATGCATAGCAAGATGGAGCTATCAAAACTATACTAGTCTGTGCAAGTTTGAATCTCTTTATACAGAAGTGCATAAGGCACTAGCCATGCAGAAAACTGCAATACCAAAAATACATTAGAGAATTTTCATGTTGTGTATATCTATATTCTGCAGTGAGACAAATGATGACAGGGAATTCTTGTAATACCTAGTTCACTGTGAATGGGATACACGTCAACTAACTGCCTTTGATCCAAGTTTCAACAGTTGCTTGAAATTTGTGAAAATTCCTTGGGACCATAGTTTTGCCACAACATATGTTATAAATAGGTTCCTGGGGTGTACGAGGCGTGTTCAAAGAGACCGAACTTTTTGAAATAGCGTGCTGTGGCTATTGAGCACACCTAGCGTCAGGTTTTGACAACATATGGCCATTTGTCCCGTTTCGCTATGAGCATTAGTTGTCGAGCTACATCTGCTGAACTGTGCACAAGCTGTTCGTCGGATTAGTGATAAAGTGACAATGAAAGAGCTTGAAGAACAATATGTGTGTGTGTGTGTGTGAAATTCTGCTGCAAACTTGGTAAAAATTTTACAGACATTTCAATTGCTTAACCAAGCATACGGGGAGGACTGTATGAGCCAAACGCAGTGCTATGAGTGGTTTAAGCGTTTTAAAGAGGGCAGAATGTCGGTCAGTGAAGATCCCAGGCCTGGACGACCTTCCACATCAACAAACAATGACCATGTTGAGCGAGTTCATGCTGTGATTTGTGGAAATCGTCGTTTAACTGTCCGAGAAGTTGCTGACGAAGTGGACATCAGCACAGGATCTTGCCATCAGATTTTTACTGAAAAACTTCAGATGCATCGTGTCAATGCAAAATTCATGCTGTGTTTGTTAACTGATGATCAGAAAGAGAACCGTGTTGAAATCAGTCAGGAACTGCTTGGTAATGAAAACTTTCTTAAGAACATCGTAACAGATGAGACGAGGGGTTTATAGGTATGATGTTGAAACCAAGATGCAATCGTCGCAGTGGATGGGGAAAGTGTCTCCTCGCCCACAAAAAAAGCGTAGATGAGTCAGTCAATGATCGAGGTGTTGTTGGTTGTGTTTTTTGATTGGAAAGACATTTTCCTTCATGAATTTGTACCATGTGGTCAGATGGTAAACAAACAGTCGTACCAGGACGTTTTAGTGCATTTGAGGAATACTGTGCACAGGAAGAGGCCTGAATTGTGGGAAAACTAGACTTGGATGTTGCACCATGAAAATGCACCGGCTCATGCGTTGCTCCAAATCTGCACTTATCTGGCAAAACATCAGACATCCATTGTGCCCCATCCACCCTGTTCTCCGGACTTAGCCCCAGCAGACTTTTTCCTGTTTCCCAAACTTAAAACCACTTTGAAAGGACGTCGTTTCGAAACTATAGAGGAGATTCAGGAAAATGTGATAAGAGAACTGCATGCCATCACAGGAAGTTGTTCCAGGAAGCATTCCAACAATGGAAGAAACGCTGGGAATGGTGTATCGCCAGTAGAGGGGACCACTTTGAAGGGGACAGTGCTTAAAATGCTGTAAAATGAGCAATAAAGTCTTTATAACAAATGTTCGGTCCTTTTTTGAACACGCCTTGTATTCTAGTTCATTAGGCAATATCAGTACACAAGGGTGGCAATACACTGTTCACAGTTTATTTTCCACATACATTTTATTTGCAGTAATTCTTTGTGTCATATATATATATATGAAGTCCTAATTCATGTTATTTTCATGTATATTTGTTTTTAAACAAATACCTGTTTGCTGGTATGTTGTGGTTATTCCTCAAATAATCTTAATGATACAGTTTGCCACCAAACTGTGTGCTGAATACTGTGCTTTCCTGAGTGTTTTGGGAATAATGTCAAGCAGTGCACAGATCAGAATGAAAAAATGAAATCTGTTATACACAGGAATGTTATGTTTCATTTACACAAATTATACAGATTACACTTCATATTTTGAATTAAAATACGGTACACACATGTATGTTATATTTTATTCAAACTAACAAATCACACTTTGCCTTCCAAATGGAAATCTGTTACGTACAGGAATGCTACAAGATTCGGTACAAAAGTAAGGTCTTCTAATTTTTATTATGTAACACAACTAATAAAATCTGTCCAACATGCTAACAAAGGTTTAAGCCTCCAATGAGAACCTGTGCAACACACCAAGAAAACACTTTCCTCTCCTCTGAAAACCTGCATAACATGTCAATAAAATGTTTCAGTCTTCAGTTATTTTAAGGCAAGCAGCAATGTGATAGGTGTGATATAGCAACACACCACCTGCAGCTTCACTAACTGTATCTATTAAGCAACAGTGGCTTTAGTAATTACTTACTTACTCCATGGAGCATAGTCCTTCTTGAGAAGCTAACCAGTAAACTTTGCAGCTAGTCAAGAAATTCCCCGCATTTATGGAACCCGAAAGTCCCTCACCGTACCCACAAGTGCCCGCCACCTGTCCCTATCCTGAGCCAACT
>Ga0268261_10002604_pt1 | contig 12967 bp, 11 predicted proteins | sample TergutNc150P1_FD_190353 | JGI IMG/M metagenome (GOLD analysis project Ga0268261, IMG submission 190353) | Nasutitermes corniger P1 segment gut microbial community from laboratory colony in Florida, USA - Nc150 P1 (SPAdes) (version 2) | ecosystem: Host-associated > Arthropoda: Insects >... | reverse complement strand
CCCCTACAGCTTCCACTACCATATATGGAACAAGGTATGACACCTACATTCTAACAACCGCCATCTTGGCATGTCACAACCTGCCGCCGCACCCATACACCAACCAATCACAGCCACCCTACACCTCACATTCCCTTATATGGTCTATGATGTAATCCTCACGCGCCTATACGCTCACACGCCTAACAGCAGCCATATTGCTATGTCACACCTAACCACACGTCACTTCTCGCGCCACTTTCAAACCATTCAAATCAACGCAGCACCACCTTCAACCTACCAGACTACACGGCGCCATTACCTCATCCCCACCTAGGGTAAGGGTCCACCTCCACCATTTTCTATCTACAAATATCCCCATCCCCACATACCGCAAGCAATGCAGCCATTGCCCAACCCTACATACGGGGAAGTCGTGGAGCCATTGCTTATCCCCACAATCCTACCATCGTACATATTGGTATATAAAAATAACCCATCCTTTTCAACACTCATTCACAACCATCCGCCATTTTTATCTACCAACATGTACCACGGCACCATCTTACATATCCATACAATCCCTACATTCAATACATACCGCGGGGGCGGGCGCACCCTTCCCTATCCCAACCTTGGGGAAACAGTGGAGCCATAGCCCATCCCCAACCTAAGGGAAGCATTGGAGCCATTGCCCATACCCACCCTCGGGCAACCAGTGCAGCCACTGCCCATCCCCTACCTTTCCGGGGGGCCATTGACCCTCAGGGACCCAATACTCAACTATGGGCAACTGCCCCCACATGTGCCCACTTGGGGGCGTGCAACCTGCACCCCCCATTTTGGGCCCATGGGCAAGTGACCCCTGAGGGGCCCAATTTTGGGGGGTGCAATTTTGGAACCCCCCATTTTGGGCCCATCTGGGATCACTTGCCCATTTTTTACTTTTAGCAACCTGACTCTCTGGACCACCCCTACACCAACCAATACCCAACCTACCGCTCCCTAACCCACCCACGGGCCCCCGCAAACCATTCCAACCCATGAAGCTAAAGAACGAGTTCACTTTTCTTACGCCGCCGCCGCAGCCGCCGCCACCGCCGCAGCAGCCGCCGCCACCGCACTCGTATATGATTAAACTACCTCCCCCAACCATCATCGACACGGACGAAACCTTACCTCCACGCCACCCATACTCCACCCTGACAAAATACCTACTAAAAAGTCGAAAGCCCAATAGCGACCAGCCGCCACCCTTTACTACTGTCCCCTGAGTGTGGACGGTTTTTGTCCGGAAACTAAAGTGTGCGACTTCTGCGGTTCATACCAGCCTACCGTTTCGTGGCGTCACTACCTTGGTTGGAGACACATTAGCCGAGAGATATGAACATACCTTGGCGAGAATCGGGCAGATCACGCTGGCTGGTTATCAGGTTGAATTGATGTGGGAATGTGATTTCGATGAAGGAATCTTAACTCGTCATCCAGAATTGAAGTCACCCCATGGTGCAACAGCCCTCCTAACACTCGAGATGCACTGTACGCGGGCCGAATGGAAGCCATAAGATTGCACTAGTAGATCTTAGAGGGGCGACTATACGGTTTTATGATGTCATGTGCCTCTAGCGATACATCCGTAAATATTTCAAGTTTCCAGTGTGACACCTTATGATTTACATAGGAGACGCGTGTCAAGATACAGAAGCTATGTTGCAGAAAGGGGCACTGGCAAAATGTACCGCCCATGCGTTTGTATCATTTAGTATTGCCTTTCCGCTGTAATATAAAGCTACTTTTGTCTTTGTAAATCATGCACCACAGCACAGAACAAGGATTCAGAATGCGCGCATGAGGTAAAACTGGTTTTCCAAAAATGATATAAATAAAATTCATGAGGTTTATGAGTATAAAATCACGCTATTTGATCCGAAAACAGGCGAGGGTGGTCTTTTTGTAGAGTATATAAATGCATTTCTGAAGCTAAAAGCAGAGGCTAGAGGATATCCTAACTGGGTTCGAACCGCGTAGGATGAGGATCGTTACATTAAGGATTTCTATGCGAGTGAAGGAATCCAAATGGATAGAGATGCAATAAACCCTAACTCGGATAACGCAGCTGGGCTAAATTTGTCTGAATTATATGCGGGGAAAATTGACTGAACGTAACAACAGGACCAAATCTAAGATGATTTCCGATCCACACGAACTATACAGATTTTTGGGTACACCCGGGGTGGAGATTGTGAACTTGATCATTGCAAGCGACAAAGTCGTTTCTTGGCGCTTTTCCCATTAAGAAGTTACCATGTTTGCGATACACAAACGAAGTCATAGCAGCTTATGTCACCGCTGGCGCCCGTTTGAGGCTGTACTTTTATCTAGAAAAACTGCAAGGAAGTACCTTGTATTGCTATACTGGTTCAGTGTTACACATACAGAATTAAAGCGATCCAGAATTGATAAAATGTGGTGACCCTTTAGGGGACATGACAAACAAACTAAAACTAGGAGAATGTATAGAGGAATTTGTTAGTGGAGTATTCAAAAATTTATACTTAAAGATGGTTAATTTTTTATGTATGAGAGAAAGACGATTTGCAAAGTCAGGGGAATATACTTGGACTACAACGCTTCGCAACCGTTAAATTGTAATGAGACAAAAGACATTATTTTGAGGGGGAAACCTGGCGACGTGGTGACTGTACACAATGACAAAAAGATTGAAAGAAAAAGACAGGAAGGACTGATACAGGGTATGGGGCGTATCAGTTATTTGATAAAATGAAGACAAAAAGTATATGATAAATTTCTTGAGAGACGACGTTGAGAAGACAATACATCCGTCACGTTCGGGTATAAATAACACAGGTGTGTAGGACATTATTGTCATTCTGGCAGCGAAAGAGGTAACATTTTCTTTGATTGACGATCACAAAATTAAGCATCAGTTTACTTGCATTATTAGTGGACATAGCGGTTCTAGAACGACGTCATTCAGCATAGGTTTTCTACAAAACCTCGACTCATTGTGCACCAAACAGAATTTTGACGGAGGCGCACTTTCGTGTTATAGTGAGAAGACCGCTGTTCCCACATAACAGCAGGCCTATTAGTGAAGCAGATAGTCTTCAGGAGGGTGTACCTGAAAACTCCGACAACGCAAGGGCAAACCGAGTCTCTTTATTCTTGATTATCTGTTAAACAGCCTATATTCCAACGAAGTGTGTGACTTGTTTACGAAAGACAGCCACCGCCGAAATATCAGTGTCGTGTTAATTACTCATAAACCTTTTCATCAAGTGCCACATTGTAGGGACATTTCTTTGAAAGCGAAGTACGTGGTACTTTTAAAGAACGCGAGGTGTAAAAATCAGTTCACTTATTTGGCTCGTCAATTGTATCCCGAATACAGCGACAGTTTACACGAAGCCTATCTGGATTCGACTCAAATACCTCATGATTATCTCATTTTAGACTTATCACAGGATTTAGATGATCTAATCCGGTTTCGAACCAACGTTTTTCCGAAAGAATGCCGTCCCATAATCTATGCTGCGATAGACGATGAACAGGATAATGTTGAACTACCATGCTCTTCACGTACTAAAAACAGCAACTTTTAAATTACGTAAAGTAATCATTTCTAATTGTAATCGCGAACTGTTGAACTTATATCAGAGCGCGTTTTAAATATTCTAAACGGAAATGTTAATATGACTACTTGTAACAGACGTAAGCTGCAAAAACACAGAGCTGCACTCCGCAGGTCGCTGAAAAGCGCGTTCCAATGTCTGCCAAGAGACAGTTGATAGTAAAACGCGGTGGTTTCTTACTGCCTTTGCGAAATGCAATCTTATCAACACTGGCCAGTCTCATAATCAGAGTGCATTAAAAAGCAAATAAGATATTACGTAAAAGTACCTCGTTTCATCCGATCAATTTCATATAAATAAAATCCCCTAACAAACATCAGGAGCAAAAACGTTGCCGAAACCTCCTCCACCAAAAACCAAGAGACGTGTAAAGAAGAAGGAAAAAAGCGTAACACATTGGTCAAATTTATTAAGTTTAGAAAAATATGTGGGAAGCGGAAGTCAGAAAAAAGATGCAGATCAATACTATTGCTGATTTTTTAAAACAAATATCTCCTAAAACTGAATCAGGCGATATTGATACTGTAATGTATGTCAAAGTTAAATAGAATTAAATAGAATTAAGTTACCCGAAAGCAGGCATCAAAATTCTACACAGCTGATGTACTGTAAGTTTAACCATTTTTATTTGCGTATAACTCAGCAATACCACAGTGGTTTGCTGCAGGTTGAGCTCACTGTGTGAAGCGTAAGTCTATTGCCCTGATTGGAATGCCTGATCAATCATTTTGAGTCTATATAACACAGTACATGCAGGTAAACGTCCTCAGTCTTTTTTCCGGCGTTACATACCTGTCACTTTGAAGAAGAAATTATTTAATTTACAGACGACTCTATAGTTGATAAAGTTTAATCAGTGAAATGTTCGCGAGGCTCTACTGCTTCGTAAAAATTCAAGGTAAGTCGTGCTGACAACATATTAAATTACTAAATCATTCCTTACCCGAGTCGAGCAGTTTTCTAAACTAATTCGAGTATATAAATTCTAAATTCACGTGTATTCTTTTATCCAAAGAAGAAAGACAAGAAATTTAATAGTCATAACAAATTTCCTGCTTTCTAAATTCGTGTGCTTATTGTTGGAGGTAATTAACTATAGTCATTTATTCCCCTTTTAATATTATAACTTATATACAGTTTACTCCTATTAAAGTGCTCTTACTTTATTGGATTGCGTTATAAATTATCCTAAACTTGTCCGTGTATATAACCTGTGAGAAGTGAAAGCAGGAAGGTTGGTTTATTCTTTAATGTCCATTGTTGAACTGGTGGCCGCAAATTGATATCAGATAAGTCAACGACGGTGATAACAACATAGTGTCCGTTAGGTTAGAGTCACCAGGAGTCACATTCCTACCCCGCGGGCAATACAATACGTTGTCACTCAACTTTCTGCTATAAACTAAAAACAAACAGAATCTGCCACAATTCCCTCAACTTCTGCTATACACGATGTTGTTTATGAGACCTCGAAAAGACCTAGCGTCAAAAGCGGAGACGATTTTGATGACGATGTTTCTGACGTCATGGAAGAGGTACAAATTTTGGGTAGGAAGATGTACGGCGAATTAGCCAGCGTTTATATAACATCATATGTGTATAATAAGCAATTTATTGATAAAAAGTATGCTGGCCGAAAAAAGGAGATTCTTTTATTATAGGTAACTAGCAGGGGTACCCGGCGTTGCCCGGGATGACCAATGGCGAAACCGGATAGAAATTGTGTGTATTATGTAACAAGAAAGGGGGACGGACTAAATTGTGGAAATGTGTCAGAGTGAAATATGCGCCATGTTACGTACGAAAGGGACAAGTAATTATGCAAAAGCACGCACGTGCATAAAAAAGACAGCATCGCGAACGAATACAATGTCTTGTTCTACAATTAATAGAAAAGCAAAGACATGTAACGAAATTGTAATGTAACCGTCTGTTTGAAATGCCTCTGAGGTTCTTTCTTTTCCCGTCAGGAGCCGGAACGTAAATCATTGTAGGATTTTCGACCCTCGAGCAAGCAACGTATAGTTGCCCATGTGAGAAACATGGATCACAGTGTTGTCATACCGTTCGCGAAACATTTCCTAGAAAGGACGAAACAGGTTGGGAAGGTCGAACGAGTTTTCATGTAAACACTGGGGCTTTCTACACACATACACGTGACTCTCAGGTTTGGCAGCACTGTGTTGTCATCCTGTTAACTAAACATCTCGCTGGAACGTCGGGAAAGGTTGAGAAAGCAAAAGAATGTATTGCCCCTAGACAGCGTACGGAAGGAGGACGGACGAATGTTAGATAGGTTTTCCATTATCATTTGTATAAATGCAATGCAACTGCAAGTTCAATTCTTTATTCACTTTCTTCCTGTCTCATCATGTTTCCATTTCCACACACATGCTTTTCGTTCACTTCTCCGCGTTTTCTATGCATTACGCACAGTGCACGTCACTTCCGTGACGTCACACCAAAACGGGATATAACGCAGTAGCGGGGTACTCTGGCGCCGGCATCCATCTTCCGCGCACGAATCGGAACTCGCTCCCGACAAAATACGTCGAAAAGTTGGGAAAGCTGAAATATTGTGGGTTCATACATACCATACGACCTCCTCCAGACCAAGGGGGAGACGTGTGGAAATTTTTATTATATCGGTTCATAAATGTGGATTTGTATAAGTTCCATACAAACAAACAAACCTTCATCTTTATATATAAGATTCCACCTTACCTATACATAACGCTAGAGATATTAATATAAAGAGTAGGCATTTTAAAGGTACTCCAGGATTACACGAGCTTTTGACACGCAAAAAAATAAAGACCGAACTGATCACAGAAAACAATCTGAAAAATATAAGAGCATTTTAGAAATGAGAAACGCTCACTTAGACGGAGAAGAAACCAGCGAAAACCTTCAGACTTCACGAAAATCATAATTTAGAGATGTCATCTCTAAGTTTTTCATAGAAAAGACGTCGTAGTGTTGAAGCTAAGTTGTGACAACAGTGAACGAAGTGTTAAAAGATAATACGATTAACAAGTTGTACTGTGATCCTGAGCGTGTGCGGGCTTTCTGGACTTTGAGGAAGCTTCAGACGGCTGCCAAACAGATGAACATTGAAAAAAAGCCAAGCGTACTAAATTCTTGGCTCGAGAGGCAAGATGCATATACACAGCACCGCCCGGTTAGGAAACGATTTCCTAGAAATCCTTATGACGTTACAAATCGAATGGGTGTTTGGGAAAGTGATTTAATTGACGTACGAAACGTCAGTAAATTTAATAATACTTATAAATACTTATTATAGGTAATTAATGTATTTTCAAAGTACCTTAATATACTCCCATTGAAATCCAAGTCTGGTCCGACTGTCTCATCAGCATTTTGATCGATCTTGAAGGATTCCAAATGCACAAAAACTTTTAAAAGTAGTCCTATATGGGTGCGAACAGATAAATGGAAAGAATTTTTTAATATCACTTTCTAAGACGTTTTGAAATGTTAGGTTATTCAGTTTCAAGTTTGTAGAAACCCGGCCGTGAAATGCACGGCCATCGACCGGGCTCATCGCACGATACGCGATAAAATATACAAATATTTACATATAAATATACATACAGGTAAGTTGATGTGCTTCCAAAATTTGTCAAGGGTAACAATGCCACCGTTCACACTTCAATTTGCATGGCGCCAGCAAAAGTAACAAATTCCGATATACTTACGATTTGGAGGAGCATGAATAACCGACTCCTGTCCGTACAGAAAGAGTCAAATTTAGAGTGAAGCAACATGTTAGAATCATTAAGGGGAAGATGAAATTTTCGAAAGGTTCCGACAGGATTACAGCGCAGAGATATTTCGGATTAGCAAATTCATCCATATGCAGTGCCGACCTAGCGCTAAGATGAGTATGTAGGTACTATTATAATTCCCTTACAGTTGTCGTTAAACTGCACAACGTAAGAATATTCGCTGCCAACACATCAGTAAGAAATCTGATATTGTTTCGAATTAGGGAATAGGGGGAATCAGCTCAGTCGAATAATCTTTAAGTTGCTAACAACTATTAATCTATTCAAATAAATTATATATACACATTAGTTTTAAAAAACCCGAATCATACTTCTCTTAACGAGAATTACGTCGTTCCATGTATGTCTTAGAGCGATATGACATGAATGATTCGTGCTATTCTAGCGTTGCGCGTCACATCGAACTATGCATATGTCATATCGGTCTAAGACATATGCATGGAAAGATGTAATTCTCGTTAAGAGAAGTAAGATCCGGATTTTTTATCGTGTCACATTCAAGTTGCTTGGTCACGTGGTACGCATGCGGCAAATTAAAGTTCAATTATCGTATCGCGAATGACACGTGACCGGACACGCGCACAATGGTATTGCGGGGCTCGAGAAGTATCCAGAAGCATCGAAGACCAATTAAATTTCAATTATCATATCGCGAATGACACGTGACTGGACGCGCACAATGGTATTGCGGAACTCGAGAAGTATCCAGAAACATGGAACCGGATGCGAGTTATCGTATTGTGATATGCGCGAGGCAGGATGCGCATTCGCGTGAAGGTGCCATGTAACGAAATATTGTCTTTCGTGGGACATATATGACGTCACGTTGTGTAACGCTCTGACGTCACGTCATGTGTCGCTCCGACGTCACGTTTTCATCAGTAGACCCCCAGCCATGAGACATATACATGTCAAAATTAAAAGTAAAAATTATCGATACACTGAATTAAATGTCACAGCAAATAAGGTTTAGTTGTTAATGAAAATAACTAACTCGCCTTTCTTTATAGTCCAAAGTAATTTCGGAATTTGGAAAATATAAATTATTACGTCCAAACTTTGCTCTACTCACAATTATATATGAGATATAGCTGCAGTCAGAATGACTCATCTTTCAACAGTAGAAAATATATGACGTACAATATCATCTCAGTTACGCAGCTTCAAAGTTATCACAATATAAATTCTTCCTTGGATGGCACGTAAAGTCGGCAGGTGTCTGACAATGAGTGAGCGCGTGTACGTAGCAATTTTTGGATTTTAATAGTGCGGCATTTATACCGTCACATTCCACACAGTTTAACGAATTCAGTGCTTCATTTCGGAACCTTCCGTATAGCACACGGTGTAGCGAACTAAGTTTCAGCTGAGTAAACGAAACTGGGGAAAGTGGCTGTAACTTCCGCGTATTGGAAAATCTTTTACAAATTTGAGTCCAGGATATAAATTATTCCAATTACAAATTTGGCTTTCACTATATTCTGCCCCTTTAAAAAAACAGTATTTCGGGATAAAGTAAAATATTTAAACTGGAATTTTGTAAAAACATAAAAGCCGTAGTTATTATGAATGAAAAAAATAAGAAAAAATAAAAACAAAACACAAAATTATTAGGCATACATACACAATCATAAAAACAATAATAACCTAAAGGAATAACAGAGTTGGCGGGTTTGTGAGGGTTAATTTTTCATCATAATAATTGTACAGAAATAAACACATGAAATACAGATTAGTAGCATTAAAACTCTCGCTTGGAGGATGTGTTACAAAAATCTAGAAGACGGTATGTAGATACATTTTTGCTGATATAGCGTCCATGATGTGTCTGCTAGACGGCAGTGTGGACCTTCGGTGGGCTCGTATTTCATCGGGAACTAAAAGCTGGCACCCAGCTGAGTGCATTTGGGTCTATCGCTTCTGTCTGCTTTAGTTTGTCGGACGCAGAGCGTATATAGCAAAAGCGACGCTTTCAAGTGTTGATCCGTTTCTGCAGCGGTTTTCGGGTGCTCTGATGTAGAAGCGAAAAAAGATTAAGTTTGGGGCGTAGTGTTTGGTTTCGGTGAGGTGTTCATGCGAAAACAATACGGTGTAAGGTAGTGCACATTCGACCAAAGGGAAAAATAAAGAATCAGTAGGACGGTAATAGCACAAGAAATTGCAGCGACTATTTGGTGGCAGTGTGGTTGACTTTGCTGTCGAAGTGTAGATTGCTGTATGTAGAATAAAGTGTCCATATCGAAAGATATTTGAAATGCTTCGAGGTGAGATTTCAAGTGGTCACGATCAGTAAGATCTGCTGTCAATGCTGCTTTTACGTGGTGTGTCTTGTGGGTTGCTAGTATGGGTAATTCATCTGGTATGTACATGGATAGAGCGTCGAGTTGGGCGTGTGTGGTTCCGTGTAACTCGGGTAAAATTCGGATCTTTTCGGATGCGATAAAACACATTGTTACGTTGCGGATAATGCCTGCGCCGGAGAGCGTCTGAGTACTCGACAACCATGCATTGTTTTGCGGGCAGCGGATGGTAATTTGATATCTACTTGGGAAGTGAAAAATTCATACATCTCATGTCGCTGCAAGGTAAGTGTATCGTAGTGGAACATCAGGTTCCTTCTGCATCGTCCTTTTTCAGCTGTGGTCTGCAAATATAAACTCGACTCACAAGTAACAGATTGAATGTCGAAATCACCTGCATCTGCCGTGCAAACGACAATGTTTCCTGTGTTGCATTCTCGTACGTATATTGCTGTCAGTAAGATGTAGTCTCTGTGACTATTTGTATAATGTAAAGCATTTACTTGCAGTTTTGAGTGGGACGTTCATAAATAATTTAATGCTATATATGCTGCCTACTACAGAACCTTGAATCAAATCTTAATACAAGTGAATTTTATCAAAATTCGTTCCAGCAACTACCTCATATTTCCCAGGCGAACAGAGATACATTGCGTAAAATGTTATATATAGTGTTAGGACCTAAAATTATTATTGGCAGTTTTCTTGAAAGTGTGTACTGCATATCCAATTATTTATAAATCAGGTGTGTAAACTTTAAGAGTGCAAACGCTGTCTGATTAACATAAACAACGCACTTTAATTGTACAAAGTTACGTTTAGCCACATAAAATCTCTAGTAAGTTGTACATAACGTTCATGCGACTGCATTAATTCATGCTTTAATATGTTCGATAGGTTTAAAATTACGTCTTTATTTATCCGTGTAGTTTGATAAAGTCCTGTTACATACGTCAGTTCGTTAGCTAATGCATGGAAAATATCAACTTTCTTGAACTTTCATTCGTCAATAGTTCCAGGCAACTCGTGAAGATATGTAACCTTTCCAGTACCGCATAGAAAATTTATAATAGTACTGCCTAGATTCAAAATACTGCGGCGATTGTCTAGTCTAGGGAGTATGTGTAGGAAGTTTAAAGTCTCAACTCCAAAGTGACTAACAAGTTTTTAATTTGTTTTCATTCCGCAAGAGGAGTAAATTCATTCCGTTTGTTTAATAACATAAGGTCATTTCTAACCGTTGAAATTACGTCTTCATAAGGGTGTGTAGCTAGGTCAATCGCTACGGACGATGTGTCGTTAGTGATTGCATCCCTCTCTTTAAAAAACAGCACGCTTCGGTTTACAGGTTGGGTTTGTAGGTCTGCCGTTACTACATTCAGGAGGTATCCTAAAACACAAACTTTTACGTACTAAATTAAGTGTACTATACAGTAATATGTTATAGAAAGACATACTTTGGTAATCTATTCTTGAAAATAATTTCTCGTCCGAGACCGCGTCACAGGGGTTTTGGTCCTGCTTATCTGGATTCCGGGTCTCGTTCGCGGAGTGTCACGTGGCGAGTAGGTGGTGTCTCCACGTACAAAGGCTAGCGAATCCTCGACGGAAGGGTGAGGATTGGATGGTTCCCGAGAGGGAGTGTGGGTAGATAGACGTGGGTCGGGCTAGCCGGACGGTAGTAAGGGTGCGGAATCGCCCCCAGTAAGATATCACTAGCCAATGGGTAGGATCTAACTTTACCGCTTGACTCATATCTTCGTCCTTTTGACTAGAGTACTTGTCTCGCACCGGCATCTCTCTGCGCTGCCGTTTCGGCCATGAGCCCGACTTCCAAACAGTAGGGTCATAAGCTGGTTTCAAACGGTTAATGTGAGACTGTTGTCTGTCGTTTTTTCCTAATATTTCTAAGTTTACATCGGACATTTTTGCCGTGATCCTGTACGGGCCCGCCCAGGGACAATGGAATTTCCTTTACACTCCCGGCTTCCTGACAGGGCTTTAAAAGTAAAGGCAATTTCCTACGTTAAAACTAAGGTGTTTCTCTCGGCGATCATACCGTCTCTTTTTAGCAATGTGTGATTTTCTGTTTACAGTTGTTTGCAGCATTGAAGGCCTGCGTCAAACGGGATTTAGGCTTTCAATTTGTTGATCAAGAACTTGTGCAGTCTTAGAAGTTTTCGCTTTTAGATTTACATTAGCAGGTGTACCCGGCGTTGCCCGGGATGACCAATGGCGAAACAGGATAGCAATTTTGTGTATTATGTAACAAGAAAGGGGCACGGAGTAAATTGTGGAAATCTTTCAGAGTGAAATATGCGCCATGTTACGTACGAAAGGGTCCACTACTTACGCAAAAGCACACACGTGCAAGAAGAAGAAGGCAGCATCGCGAATGGATACAATGTTTTGTTCGACAATTAATAGGAAACTAAGACATGTAACGAAATCGGAATGTTACCGTCTGTTTGAAATGTCACTGAAGTTCTTTGTTTTCCTTTCAGGAGCCGGAATGTAAATGTTTGTAGGGTTTCCGACCCTCGAGCATGCAACATATAGTTGCCCATGTGAGAAGCATGGATCACAGTGTTATCATACCGTTCGCAAAACATTTCCTAGAAAGGACGAAACAGGACGAGGAGGTCGAAGAAGGTATATAAACACCGTGGCTTCCGACACAGACACACACGTGACTGTCAGGGTTGGCAGCACTGTTTTGTCATCCTGTTAGCGAAACGTCTCGCTGAACGACGGAAAAGGTTGAGAAGGTGAAAAAATGTGGTGTCCGTAGACAAGGAATGGAAGAAGGACGGACAAAGGTTAAATAAGTTGTACGTTATCATTTGTATAACTGCAATGCAATTGCAATTTCAATTTATTAGTCACTTCTTTCCCGTCTCATCAGTTTTCCATTTTCACACACGCGCATTCCGTTCACTTCTCCCCGTTTTCATTTCACAACCCACCTGTGTGACGTCACACCAGCACGCGCCACATCACGGTATAACGCAGTAGCGGTGCAGCGTGGCGACGGCAGCCACCTACTGCGCAGAAATCGGCATCCGCTCCCGACATAATAGGTCGAAAAAGTGGGAAAGGTAGAATATTGTTGACCCATACATACCCTACGGTCTCTTCCAGACCACGGGGGAGATGTGTACAAAGTTTGGTTCCGATCGGTTCAGAAATGTGGATTTGTATAAGGTACAAACATACATTCATCTTT
>Ga0268261_10002603_pt1 | contig 12967 bp, 5 predicted proteins | sample TergutNc150P1_FD_190353 | JGI IMG/M metagenome (GOLD analysis project Ga0268261, IMG submission 190353) | Nasutitermes corniger P1 segment gut microbial community from laboratory colony in Florida, USA - Nc150 P1 (SPAdes) (version 2) | ecosystem: Host-associated > Arthropoda: Insects > Digestive... | reverse complement strand
CACCGCCACCACCACTACCACCACCACCACCACCACCACCACCACCACCACCACCACCACCACCATCATCATCATCATCATCATCATTTGTTGGAGAAACTTCATACCATTCTTTTGGAAATAAATAACCTTTAAATGTGTTTGCATCTTTAAATATATACATGCTTCCACTGTTTCTTTTCAATTTTTTTAATATGTTGAGACAGAAATACCACATTTGAAAACTCAGACATAATTGGCTTCAAAATTGTCAGTCTCAGAAGTGCTGGATGTTCATTGTTTTGCTAAGCATCATTTTTGGTTTCCACCATGAACTGAGTATCATAATGGACATGAGGTACAAGAGAGCTTGAACTGTTGATGTCACTAATATATGTAATATCGAGTCATAGAAAGGAATATTACAGCAATGAAATTGCTCATGTGATGCTTACATCTTATGTCACATGTATAGTTTACAATTTTACTGATCTCTACTAATTATAAAGTTATAGTAATGCTATATGCCAGAGTGCCATAAATAACTGTGATTTCCAGTATAGAAGTGTAGGAAGGTAACATAAAAATAACACTATATTTCTTACAATTTCTCAGTAGATTACCACTTTCAAAATATTTAACCCTTGTCTTTACTAAAGTATACAATTTTTCACGCACTATACTTGTGCAGTTTCCACTTTACATTTATGTACTTGAATAATTTAGTGTTAAGTCTTACACTGTCTCTGTTAAAATTAGGTACTGACAACACAGTCTTAGTTTGTGTTCTTCAAAGGAAGTGTTAGATTGTCATAAACCATGACAACTTAAAAAAAAATTACGGTTCTGATGGCTGGGGTTCAAACTGAAGTAGGGGTGTTGATATTTCTCTTTTCAGAATATTTTAGTTCTATAGTCCAGTGAACTTCCTATCTGTTAAGTTAAAGACCCTCATCCCCAGGGCAAAACAAGAGCATGAAACTGACCAGTCATCTGCAATTAGTAATATACGGAATGAAGAGGGGTGAAATTGCTATGTGTCAGTTATGGAGTTGTTACTGACTTCAGTGATAGCCAGTTATGTTACACGGGAGAGCGGGATGAATAATCCACGTGGTGAAAGTACAGTAATTTGTAGAGTTAGTGTGCAGGAAATAGGAATAAAATGATAAATGTATGAGCCCTTTATGAGCAAGTGTGTTAGGTCATTTGCCTGGAAGAAAAATCTTAGACAGCCCTTGGTAGGTTAATTGATGCTAACTGAAAATGGAATACTATAGTGTAGTATATTGGCATTTGTGTTACTGGAGCTCTGACTGATCAACTGACTGACTGACTGACTGACTGACTGCAGGGCAGATTGACTGACAGAGATACTGACTGGCTGATGAACTGACCCACCCCTCACTCACTCACTGACAACTGCCTGACATAACAGAATGATATGAGTGATTTAATGATGCACGTTCTTCCTTGATGTGTTGACATTCACGTGTTTGTAAAATTCTTGAACACCTTACTACATTTATAAAAATTAATCACTGGCCGTATCCTGAGTTCGGTCAGTCTAACCTTCAGCTTTATATGATTTTTGTCTTGTGATGTGCTTTAATATTGTTCTCCCATCTATGCCCAAATCTCCACATGGTCTTGCTTCTTTACATTATTTTCATCCCCCTCTATTGCAATTTCAATTCCAATTTGAATGGTTTGCGTGGTTGGCTCTTTTGCTTCATGTTTTGAGGATCCCAGATTAAAATTTCTGGACAGTATCTCAAATTAGGCCATGATCTCTTTCTTCCACATCCTTTTGAATTTGTTATTCACCTATCAATTGATACATTGTAGTATAAGCTACTGACAGTGTCTTTAAATAAACCATACATCCTGTATGTAAATATACCGTCATCCTGTAGGGTCCCAGAATTTTAATGTTGATTGCAGAAGATTGGACACACATACATTTAAATATGAGAAAGATTTTAAGGGACTTGCTTTCAAAAGAACAATGTTGCCATGTAGGCCTATAATGTTCTGTGACATTTGAAATATCAGAGATTTATTGCTTTGACAGCCATATGGAATTTCTCTAATTTGTTACCTATGTTCATTAGCTTCACAGTTATCAGTAATCAAGTGGCTTGATGTATGAATGATAAATGAGACTAAAATTAAAATGTTCTGTCCACACATGATACATCTGAAAGTTGATTATGTATATACCAGAAGAACATTAATATGGTTAATCAAACTTAGTATCACTTCTAGCACCACTGCATAATATAACCTCTGTTAAACTAACTTAAAATTTCTACTGCCATCTTCGAAGGGTATTCCTTATTACTGAACTGCAGTCATATGGAAAAACACATTGTCAAGTGTGGCCATGGTTATGAAAAGAGAGTATATATATATATATATATGTATATATATATATATATATATATATATATATATATATATATATATATATATATATATATATATATATATGTATATATGTATATATGTATATATGCAAGTTGGTTAATTATGCTGCAATATAATCACAAATTAATTGCATTTTCATTACAGTTATGTAGATATGTACAACTGAGCAAAAGTAACAACTGAAGTTTTAATCTTAATTTTTTTCTTTAATAAATTAATTACTGATTGTGTGATTATGGTAAATGGTATTGTCTTATTCCATTACATATTTTACCAGTTATTTCAGTGAGTATTGGTCATAGAATGAATGTTGCAAATATAAAAGACTGGTCTGTTCTTAGATAATACCATTTGTGAAACATAACTACTCTATCTCTGAGTGTCTCTTGGTTTGTTATGATCTTAGTCGACAATGTTTTGCAGAAAATACTAACGTTGTGTGAAGCATCAGTGGCATAGGTCAGATTTCTTACTAGGAATACAAACCAATTTGAGAATTTATTTGAACTCTGAATGAGACTACCACTTTGACTTTAACCATAGTCCCAGCTTGTTAAAACCACCATGTTTCAGAATTTGGTTTTGTTTGGGTCTTCAGAAAAACAGGGTATGAAAGCAAACCTACTCTCTGGGGTTTTTAAATACAGCTACTCTCAAATGATGCTCTGTAACCTACAAGACTCTCAGTCATCTGTGATGTGAGAGTAGCCCCTTAGCTAATAGAGTAGGTTGTCTTTTGTATCCTGTTCACTGTAATATGCAAATAAGTCTATATATCAGATTCAGTGGTTACAGTTAACTGGAGAAATGACCAAAGTAATTGTCTTAAACACTGTGTTATCAGCAAAAAGGTTTAAACTTAGTGTATTTGAACCCTTTTGCCAAGCTGTGCCTCTTTGGAAGCTAGTCACTGTATTACAGTGGAAACACTGCCAAAGCCTTGTCTTACAACTGGCTTGCTGAAGTCAGGAGAATAGTATCCAAAATATAGTACATAAGTCATCAAATGTATCACATTGAGAATATTTTAGAGTAAATTTGCAACAGAATGTAATAGTACAATTTGATTCATTTAAAATTACCAATATAGTTGGCATGGGTAACTCTACTAGTAGATGAATAGTCTAAAATGTGTGTAGGCTGATGTTCAGTAGTTCAAAACTGGTAAGCCTATTTCTTTCATGTGTCTGTGTTCATTGGCATAGGTAGGTTTTTTTGGCACCGGGGCAAGACATCCGTATGGTCGCCCATAACAGAAATTATGAACTTAAAAAAAAAACACAATTTTTAGTCGAATATCTTGTTTTTTTTGCCCAATAATGTAATATTTGTTGAGCACACAAAGTTGAGGATTCCATTTAAAATATTCATTTTATGTCCCCTTCTTCCGACCCTTGAACACAGCTGCCTGGGTCAGCGGCACCATTAGCTCCCACATAGCTATGCCCCATTTGTTTTTACTGCGTGTCTTCACTGTGGCCATCTTTTTACACATTTTTTCTGCATAATTTTACAGGAAAAGATGTTATGTTATAAATGTATTATTTTGCTGTATGCGTCTTGTATTTATTAATTGTATGTCACTGTTTGACCTCATGAGTGATATAACTTCTTAAGAAAGAGAGTGGCATAAACATTGATACTGCTTTTCTGGGATGTGACCTGAGTCAACAGATTCATCCTAAACATTGGTAAATACAAGTATACATGGCATCACAACAGAGGTGACAGCAACTTCAAGCCACACATGGCATAAATGAAATGGCAATTAAAGGATTTAACAATTGTCACAAATTCCTGTTACCACATGATTTTGAACTAGTTAACTTCAGTGCATATTGAAGTATCTGTTTCGTTTAGCTTCATATTAACCCTTAACCACTAACATGGAAAACATGGTGAGCTCCTAATAATGCCAGCAGATGGCAGATGGGATTTAACTCGGCGTATAAAGGGTTAATAATTTCTTACTGTATAACTGTGTGTGACTCATAGCCACTTTCCAGTTCACAAACTTAAACGTAACTTCTTGTTTGAAGGATTTGTATATTTTAAAATTAAATGACATGTCCATAAAACATTCTATTGAATTTTTCAGAAATGACTGTTTTACAAAACACAGATATATATATATATATATATAATATACAGCAAGAGAGTCTTGCATTAAATTCCCCAAATTCTGAGTTGCTTTCTTATTTGTTAAGGTGAATTTTGAAATGGATGTGTAGGAAAATTTGTTGAGCTTTTTGTACAAAATGGCATCACAGAATTCCACAAGAATATTTTTAAATTCACACTATGAAATGATTCTTAAATCCACACTATTAAATGTAACGCTAATATTTTCATTGCACTGTTTTGCAGATTGTAGTTTTTTTGATAATTATGCATGTGTTGCAAATACAAAGTCAGAGGCTCAGTTTGCCAGTGAGGTGGATGCACTACATTTCTTTGTTAAACTTTGCTGCTTGGCATCTGCAGAAACACATAGTGGCTCTTGGTTTAGAACTTTTATTCTTTCAGAGAAAGTATAATGCTCACTCTGCACATTTCTTTCTCTTATTGTACACAGATGAATATACATTCCATGGCATTGCCCCATATCATAGTTGGTGTCCAAGAACCAAATTTCTAACAGACTGATATCTGTCTGCCTAAAAAATAATGGCATTAAACTACAACTCCTTTTCAAAACACAAATCCTAAAACCTGCCGGCACTGTTCTGATATGAGGGAAAAGAAGTGTAATGAAAACAGCCATTTTTTTTTTTTTTTGATTGGAAGTTATTTTTCAGAAATTATTTCACACTACCTTTTCTATTGTAAATTATTTGCTTTAAGTTTGTTACTCATGCCTAACATCCATGTCAATGAAAATGTGACTACAGTGTCACTTATTTCATATATTTGAGATGTGGTATATTGTGTTTGCAAAGATTCACATTTAATGGTGCATTAGTTTCCTCATATATCCAAGCAGAATAAAATTATAATTGTGAAATTTGAATACTTTTTTTGCCATATGGAACAGATTCACTACAAAGAGCAGACAGTAGATACAAATGTATTTCAAAAGCATAACAAACACGAATACTTTAGCCTGAATTTTATCTTGGATTCTGTCTTGATTTTTGGACTGCCAATACCTTTTCACTCTCACTGTTTTGAAAACACTGTGCACTGACTACATCCTTTGATTTCTTGCATACCAACAGATATCTTCAGTGACAAAGATCCTCTTTGCTGGATTGATAACTCTTATACTCTATGTGAGATTTGAAGTTGTCATAGTGGTGAATGTTAAGTATATGATATTCTGGGATGTCATGCCATGTATTCTGTAGCTATTTACCAACATTTCAGATGATTCTAGAGTGAACTACTTCTGTCCTGAAGATGTAGGCCTCCAACTGCTCTGAAACATTGGAAAACATCTACAAATGTGCATGCAACTTATCCCAAAAGACTGCAGTCTTGTACACTATGATTTCGACTCTGCATCTTTCATAAAACTAATCAATGTTATTGGGCACATCAAAAACTTACACTTCAGTTATCCCTGCAGGTAGGCTAGACGTATGAGATTATGCAGTATACCCGCATATAATACCCAAAATTAGTGTATATTGAAATGACCTTGCATTTTAATTTTTTATATGTGTACACACATGGTAAAGAACTGGAACAAGATTTATGCAAGAGTGGGTATTTGTATTAGGTATTTTCAGTGTTTCATATTTCATAAGCCGCGATCATTTTAAAACATTACGGAGATTTGTTACGAAAAGAAGACTAAACAATTAAACAAAAAGTGACTATGCTGCATAATAGTCTTTTGGAAATTTAAAATAAGCCATTCAAAGAATTGTTTTGGCTGTTCTGTGATTGACTGAATTCAGTTTGAATGAAATAGGCAGTGTTTTGGAAAAAGTGATAATTAATTGCTTTATGTCACTCATATGCAGGTTATTTTGAATCAAGTTCATCTAATGGCAGCATAAAAGAAGTAGGAGTAATAAAATAGCATACTTTTTATCCTTAACTATTCTTAAATAATATTAATCTTTGATTAGAGAAAAAGTCTTCATCCATCTATCCATCCATCATTCCATCCTCTCGAGTCATTCATTCATTCATCATCAGCATTATCATTATCATCATCACTTGACATCAATTTTCCCATATTGGATATTTATTCTCATCATCTGTAACACAAATGGAATACAGTTTATGTGTGTATGTAAAGAGACAAGCTCCTAACAAGATACAAAATTGCTGCTGTTGGTAGGTTCTGGTAAGAAAAGCTGTGTCTTTTCATTGTTCTGTTTTAGTACAACATACTTCAAGTAGGGTGTAAGAAGGTGTGAGTGCCCTTGAACCTTAGCACAACTACAAATTATTGAGGGAATGTAACCCCAGACAGCAGTGTAATTCAGTAATTTAAAAATTAATAGTTTATAAACAGTATGCCATTCTATGTAAATATTTATGGTGCTAAACTACTGCATTTATGCATGTAGTACTCAACTTATTTTAGTGTCTTTTCTCTAGTAGTTCCATCATGAATTATCAGTAAATTATTTTCTGCCAAACATTGTACATTTGTGTATCATTAAATGATACTGGTACTTTTTAATGAGACTTCCTGAGAGTGGATTGAAAGAATTGTTATTTATCGTATATCTCTGCTTGAAAATATGATTAGCATTGTGTGATACATTTACAGTACTACTTTCACCAGTTCTTCATTCAAATAAAATAAAATTGTGAGGTAGGTATATTGCTGTCAGAAAACCTGAGAAGGCTGGTATTAACATTACATATGATGCAGGACACAATTGGCCCATTTTTGAGATGTAAGTGTTCTGTGTTGCAGTGTAAATAAACAAAATTATAATTTTCTTTATGGTTGTATCATTATTAATATTGTGGTGTTGTTAATGAAAAAATTATTCTAATTATTTTTAACTATGGTGTAGGTTATGATAATTATTATTATAATAATTATGATTGTGATAATAATGAAACTAAGAAAAATATTATTTAAGCCCTAGTGAAGTTAAGTTTGGCTTTTGAATGCTGTACATCAGTTGGGTACACTGATTATGCTTAACTAGGAATGATGGCTTCTTCTCAGGGGCAAATAAATTATCAATTAACATCACACAGTATATACGTTCGGAACCATGTGTACGAACAAAATATTGCAGTGCTGTATATGTGAAGTGTTAGTTGATACTGTGTATCAGTCAGTATGATGATGCAGAATTATGGTCTTAGCAGTTATTTTGTCCAAGATATGTGAAACTATAACAAAGTGCTAGCAACATGACTTTAAAATGTGCACTCTAAAAGTTGTTACTAAACCACCCAGTTTTACATTGCCAGTGGACATCATGTTGTGTTTTGTGTACTGGTAAATGCTGTTCTTTACATTACTGACTTGGTAAAACAAATGAATCACCAGTTAAATTCAATTAATTATTCTTTAAAAATATGAATCATTTCTCATACTGTGCAAGAAATTATAAACCACTGAGTTTAAGGAACACAAAATGATATTGCCTTGTGACAACATATAATGTTGCTAACAGGATGACTGGTTGAGGCCTTCATTGATGTGGGCGTGTTGCGGAGCACGGGTTGGTAGCTGGTTACCGACTTACAAAGACAGCCTATTATTCCCATTTGACCCTTGAATGTGGGACCAATAGGTTGTGCCCAAAGTAAGTAACTAACTATCAACCTACACTGCATAACATCACAGAAGAGTGAAGGCTGCAACTACATTATGGCAGAAGCCAGAAATGTCACACAAGATGACTGTTTCTTCTAGTAAATTCAAGATCATTTCAGTGACAATCCTGATGTTTCATGCATAATAAATTGGTGATTCCATGTCTCCACTCTGAAGTTTAGAGTATGATTTTGTGTACTGTATCTGTCTGTTAAAATAATGGATTAAAACTGTAATTTTTTAATGACAGTTAACACACCTTGCTGTAATATTGTAATTAATGAATGTACTGTAGGCTTTCTAATGAAGCACTCTAAAGACACTTCTCAAAATTTCTGTATGTAAAATTATTTTAACAATTCTTTCAAGCCCATTTAATTGTAACATACAACTACATATTCTAAATATCCATAATTGTGAATGCAAAACTTCAGTTAAAATAAAGGAAACAAAGAGTAACTCGAGATATCTTGAACTTCAGAAATATTAGAAATATTTTCTAAGAGAGTACAATGTAGAACAAAGCAATACTTAGGGGACTGTAATTTGTAGTTAAATGTGATAGTTAAAATTTGTATATTTGCATTAATAATCACTATAATTAAAAAGAAAAATGCAATTTTGAATTACTGAGAAGCCAGTACATAGAATTAAAAGGGCGAGTATTTTGCATTACTGAGAAGCACTTATATTTCATGCAAAATACAATATTCCATTTCATATCAAACATTATTACACTAAATTTTGTTTTACAAATTTTTAAACATATTGGTTTATTTTCTCATACTGTGTAATATGAATTATGATATATATTTCAATTTTAAGGACTAATCGGTCAAAGCCTTTTGTAAACATCAGAACAGAAATATTACAGCAGTCTATTTATTTACATAAATTTCATTAAATTTCATTAAATTTTTCAGGGCTGTATTATAACATATTCACATACTTGCAACATGGGAAGTAACTAGTCAAATAATACTAACATTTACATAATAATTTTCTCTATTCACAAGATTCATACCTCTTGAATAACATAGCTAAGATATGTTGTATGCGGTATCTTCAATTTATACTTCTTGATTTTTTCTTTCATTTGCCTATAAGTCATTTAAACTTGCTGTGAGGACTGCAACGAATTCTGCATGTTCTTGCAAGTAGCATGTCATGCAATGGGAAATTATTAATATTAATTCTTCTCAGTGTAAAATCCATGTAATATAGCTATAGCTTGCATGGGCACTCTAAGTATGGGAACTGGAGTAAACTCATCCCAACTGTGTACTGTACAATGCTGCAATACAGAATTGTCCCTCCAAATTGAGAGTATTTTTCTGTTAACGTTATGTGGGTTGAAACTTGATAATATTCTGTAAAGATGTAAGGTTGAAACATATTTTGTTTTATTTAAAGATTCATTTTGTACCACGCAGTGAACACTATCTGAGTTACAACAACCAGTCAGTTAACTTTGTTTAAGGCAAAAGTCACTGTTTGTTCTGAAAAACATACAAAATACATAAATACACTCTGTGGGCAGAATGTATAATTTATTAATGTTAAATTTGGTGGTACTCAAAGTCACCACTGAATGAATGTTTATTGACAAATACTCCGAATAAAATTCATTGTAGATGCTAGAACAAGGTGGCAGCACTGTTCCTCCTATTAAACCCATTTCAAGAGTTGATCTACAAACGGCCTTTGGATAATGCATTTATTATTTTATGTGTTAAGTAAAAGTGATTCAATTAGTGCTTTATGGGTAGTAGTCATACCGTGCACATTAAGAAGCACACATGCACATACAAACGTAAATGCAAAAGCTCACAATGTAAATAAAATTTCAGACTGTTGTTTCTTTTCTAACTGACTGTTACATGATGTGCTTTAAATTCTTTTATCTAGGTTAACTCATTGCTCACAAAACTGTTGACAATAACAGCAAATTTTGTTTGGTGTAATATGTATTCCAGTCACATACAAGGCTTTCGTCCTATCAAAGGGCAGTTTCAGGAGAGTGAAATTAAGTACCGTGAAACAAACACCAGAAAAATCACACAAAACATAATTTCAGCACTAATTATTTCAGACAGAACTAAATATTCGATGGTAATAAAGAGAGATATCATGTACATGTAAGAAATTTGTATTCTGCATCTGTATACACAAGTGTGCAATTGGATTCAGAAATACAGAATGATTATAAGTTTCCTCCTACTTTCTGTTGCAATTTCTGAGATTATGTTAGGGCAGAACTGTAAATTTTAACTTTACTTTTTTGTATACATTTTCACACAGTTGTTCTGAAATACTAACACATGCTATATGTAATTAGAAGCACTTGTTTTTTTTAAGTAACACAGGCTAGTAATGTCATGTATAATCTTCTGATATAACAGTGGTGCAAACTGTTCCATTATTCAGGTCAGTAACATGTTCTGTTTCCCATAACGCTGTACTAGTGGTATCGTATTTTAATTTTTAGCTTCTTTAGTGGGATGTTTTATGAATATTTGTAAATATGTAATTAATGTTTCATATTTCTTTTTTTCCCTGTAATCTAATATAAATATGATTTCCTTAATTAAAATGGTTTTAAATAAGAAATATCTGAATGTAAGTGCAAATTTAATTAATATTGTAACTTCTAAATATTATGATTTATAAACAACACATTGGCTGTTACAAATTAGCCACTACCATATCTCACATAACTTTCTGTTTCCATTCACAATAATTTTCTTGTTCATGATGCATGCTGGTTGATTGTCATCATTGATAATTTCTACAGGTGTGTGAGACTTACCTCTCCAGTAAAAAAAAAAGTATATTTGTAACATGGCTGTTTCTCTGGATATGATGGTATGAGAAACTAAAGATTGCTTGCTTATGATAGGAAGAACATGTGAGTGCTAAGCTCTGTGTATAATGCAGAATATAGGGGATTTTTTCTTTGCACAGTGTTACTTTGTCAACTTAAACAGATAGATTATGTACACATAGATATTTTCAGTAGCAGCTAAGAAAAAATCAAAATAGTATAAGTAGTTTTAGTGATTATCTCTGACACATCTAGTATATTACTATATATCATTGGAGAACAAATGACAAAATACTGCTACCAAGTGATAGTCACATTGTTTGAGCTATTGTTCACAAAATGTTTTCAACAGAAAATTTGTGACTTGCCAGTGCATTGAAGGTGACTGAGATCTATTTTGGTACTGCAAATTAGGGATTCAATGCCTATATGAAAGTCCCATTCACTAGGCTACTTTGTAAATCAGTAGCTGCAATAATGTTACACTGTTGCTCTAAATTATTGGTGTATACATTCCAATAATTTAATTTTAATTCCTAACAAGTTTAAAAATGTAATACCAAAATTAGGACAACAGTATTTTACATCTAGATTAATAATGCAGGTGAGATTTAAGGTTCATGCAGCAGTAAGTGTAAGAATATGGTTTTCTGGGATGTTTTATCATGTGTTTTTGTATATAGGTACCAACATTTTGGAGGAACCTGCTACTTATAACTTCAGGGTAGACAAATGTGTTACTAACCACCCTGAAGATGGAGGCAGCAGGTTTTATCCTAAACGGTGATACATGACATTATAGCCCAGAAAACTGCACTCTTCATGTGCATGCAAGCTTGTCAGTTATTTACTAACTCTACATAAATTAGTACATAAGGTGCTAGTAAATTATGGTTTCATTATTGCCTGCATCAGTATTTAGTATGAAAATCTCAATTACAGGCATAGAATTACTGATTAAATTGTATAATATTGTACATCTCTTTTCTCCTATTTATTTTCTGTTCAGAGGACCATGTGCAGAAAGTCCATTTTAGATCTGTTACACTGATGGAGGTACTGTAGTTTGTATGATCTTCCCTGTAACATTATGGACAAGGTGAGCCATATGAAAATGTGGCCACCTAATAATTCAGCAAAACAAAGAACTCAACATTGAAGTATATTACACCTATATTTTTCAAATTGATTTGTTTCTAAAATAAGCAGTATTGTGATTCTCACAAAAACAAATTTGGCAGTTTCATTGTGACAAATTATTTTTTGTAGTAAGATATGTCTATGCCCTGTTGTATCATTTATGTGTGTGTGTTTTTTTTTGTCAGCATTTAATACACACTAGACCTTACTTAAGACTCCTTATGTCATGATGAGTTAGTATTATTTATGCTATGATATTCGTTTTATTATGTTGAGACTCCTTACTACTAGATACAAAAGTGACCAGATAGTTTATGGTATGATACTAAATAATGTTAATAAATGCTGTATGAAGTAGAGATAGCTGTGTGCATTGTCCCTCAGCTAGAAAAAATATTTAGTCCTAATGTTGTTAGTAATTGCCAGTACACTTCGATATAGGTATACCTGACCACAAATGGCATTCCCTATAAAAAACTACTATTAAAAGTGTGGTTTCATATACACTGAGTTACTGAAGGAGTTGTTAAATAAACAGCAAGGAAACCAAAACCTTGTAGTGAACAGTAAACATTCCTCCTGTAATTCAATCTTACATGAAACATTCTCATTAACCCTTTAACGCCGAATTAAATCCCATCTGTTATTTGCTGGCATTATTAGCAGCTCACCATTTTCTCCACGTTAGCAGGATAAGGGTTAAATTATTAACCTTTAGGCGACTAACATCATATATATATGGAGCACCCATTCTTGATGTTTCTAGATCACACACGACGACGCAGCACAGTCGGTAGGACTCCTCTGGACGAGTGATCAGCTCGTCGCAGAGACCTCTACCTGACAACACACGA
>Ga0268261_10002602_pt1 | contig 12968 bp, 8 predicted proteins | sample TergutNc150P1_FD_190353 | JGI IMG/M metagenome (GOLD analysis project Ga0268261, IMG submission 190353) | Nasutitermes corniger P1 segment gut microbial community from laboratory colony in Florida, USA - Nc150 P1 (SPAdes) (version 2) | ecosystem: Host-associated > Arthropoda: Insects > Digestive... | reverse complement strand
GTGTGTTGTCAGGTAGAGGTCTCTGCGACGAGCTGATCACTTGTCCAGAGGAGTCCTACCGACCGTGGTGCGTCGTTGTGTGTGATCTAGAAACATCAAAAATAGGTGCTCCATATATATATGACATTAGTAGCCTAAGGGTTAAAACCTTTTCATACAGCAAAATCCTCTTGCATTCATTGTCATACACATTCTAATCCTGACGTATTTTTATTACCTTTAGTGGTATGCGTTCAAATGATAATGATTCCATTTCAGGTCTTTTATGAAAGGTAAAACACTAAAGTTCATAAAAATATTTTAATGGTAGAGTAAGTGACATGGTGCTGAGTGACTGATATTTATATTTTAGAAGAGGCAGGACATTCATTATTACCACCAAATCCAGATTGGCTTTAGCACTCACCCAGCCTCCTATACATTGGAGGCAAGTGACTCCTTTCTAGGCTAAGTGGCTAGAGAATGAAGCTGACCACTCATTTCTCGTGATGTTGAGATTAAGAATCCATAGAGTTTTTTACCTCCGTTCCCTCAGTATGCTGCATTGTTGACACAGAGAGGTAGGATGTTTCTTGCATTGGGCCTGAAGCAACCATTCTGTAAAGCCATCCATTCATATCAGTCTACTGCTAAGTTAAGAATGTGTGAAGCTTTGCTTCTAGTATCTCTCCATGGCATTGTGTCCAGTTTCTGTTACAACTTGAATAATCATTGTCAATATATATATATGTTGTATAAAATCAAGTTTGTTGTTGCTGTTGTTGTTGTTATGGACTTGGCTGTTCACAGAAGTATCAGTTTTAACTTTTCTCAACTGTCATACATGTACTTTGACTTATGTGAGAAATAACATCTTAGTCACATTTAAATCAAGAAAACTCGGCTGTTTCTTTATGCTATGAAGATGTTTCTGTTTTCTGCCAGCTGCAAAATAAACTAATGAGAGCTGAGTGAGTGTATTTGCACAGACGTGTGGGAGAATGTGAAGTTGTACATCTAATGCCATAAGTGTAAATGTAACACAAATAAATGGGCTGGAGACAAAAAATTGAAGCTATTTAGACGTAACTCATAATTTATTAAGCAGTTTTCCAGTGTGGGGGAGCATGTCATGCACTGTAGGTGTAACTGCACTGTATGTTTTCAAAATTGAATGAGTCTCAGGCAGAACTCATGCAGGTTACTGTCTTATTGCACAGACGTAAAGTCTAATAAATATTGTATTATTAATGTTACCATTCCAATTTCTTGCTAGCTTAATACCAGTTTGTTGCAGTATAAGGCTCTAAAATGAGTTACACTGTGTGTTCTTTACACTTACCCAATATCTTATTTTAATCTAACTTTGCCTAATCCTAATGCCTATTCTTACCCTCTTATTTTAATGTGTTCTGCTCTGCACTTTTACTTAACATGAGATAACGTTTGGTGGTGCAGTTTATTATTTTTCAGTGTACTAATTTCTCATGATTATAAACGCAGATTGCATAATCATTTCCAGTTCTTCTTTCCGCACAATTATATCCTAGTCACATGTTCTGCGTCTTTCTTACCTTTGCATAAGGAGTACTTGCTTTTCTTCACTTCTGTTCCTCCTGTAGTTTTCCATACTTTTGAATTTTCTTTGTTTTCTTCAGTAATAACTTATTTTAGTTCATACACCATGTTTCATTTCCTAATAGAACACCAATAATCTGTTTTCAAAAAACAACAAAAAAAGTCTTTCCATATCATTGTGAAGACAAGAATTTTCCCTAATTCATAATGTGAAAAATGAGTGAGTGGTCATCTTTTAATACTAGAAGATACTAGAGGATTGACCTGTTCAACACAAACCTTGAAAGTTAATTTTTTTTTATTGCATTTAGGACCAGCTTATTTATGTAAATCACAGAGTTCGTGTGTTCTTTTTTTATTATTCATTTGTATGTCTGTGCATGTGTGCTGAGGGAACTGCTTTCTATTATGTGAACATGAATTAATTATTTTATTTGTTGGTTCTTTGTAGGAGAAACTTCATTGAAAGTGTCTACAAGAAACTGTGTCCAAACAAAGCAGACAGTGTAAGTCTCAGTTATGAATATGGAGGTTATTGAAAGTTGTAATTTTTGTTTGTGAATGAACAAACTATGTCGCATTGCTGTAGTAGTTTCACTGTGTATGCACTCTGTTGGAACATGAAGCAACTCTAACAAAGCCTATGGCAGGAACAGTGTCGGAATTCAAATTTTTGTTGTACCACATTAAGTTTTTCTCCCCAGTATCCTGTCATTTATTTCAGTTGTGAGAGTTTTAAATGGAACTGGATTGCTTGAATTCTGACTGTTTGTATTTGGATAAAATATAGGTTGCATTACAAATTTTGCTGCATATTTCTCTTTGGTATAATATAATACTTTGCTTTGTGTTTTTTCTCATTATCTTTGCTGTTGTTGCAGAGTCAAAATCAGTCAGCTTGAAACTAATTAACATTGGTATCTCTATTTATGATCTCTGGTGTTTTAAGTGTAATTGGGTTACTGGTCTAGTAGATGGTGAGTTTATGGAATGCCATAACTTAAACTGTTAATCCTCTCACTCCTGTTATGTGTGTCTTCTGAGTTCTAAACAGTTATGCCCCTTTAAGTAAATAATGGAACATGATTTGTTTGTCTTTTATAATGGATATATAAATACTCCTTTTGCTTTCTCTGTATGTTTACTTGCTCTGGGAAGCCTTATATTAACTGGCTGTAACTACCGGAATTCATTCGTGCTTTTCTTTCATAAGTCACTAAAGCAAAGTGTGAATAACAGTAACAGTAGCAGTAGAAGCAGCAGTGATGGTGACAACAAGTGTGATGAATTTTTGTTGTTTGCAGCAAAATTAACCATATACGATGAAAAGAATGAATGTGCAAAGCGGCATTTCATATGACACTTATTTTCATGTTGTGTAACTTATAATGGTTAGGAAATGTATACATAGTGTTCTAGTTCTGGTGTGTTAAGTCATTTTTATTCACTTATATTGAAAACCATGAGTCTTAGATGAAGGAAAACATGCGCTGAACAATAAACATACCAGTTTCTCTCCCTCTGTCTCTCTCATGTTGAGCAAGTTGTGTGCAACTCAAACTTGACATGTGCAGAGGAACATGTGTAGGTCTTCATATAAGTTGTCCATTATTTTGTCCAGTTATCCAAAATTTAAGTGGACTGGCAGATTTTAGTTACTTGTATCACACTGTGTAAGAGTTCACTGGCTGTCTTGTTTCATGAATCCAGGTGACAGGTGGAATGGATATAGCAATTTTAATAGGCACTGCAACAGGATGCAAAAAACACCCAAAATTGCAAGCTCCCACTAAATAATGCATCATGAATTCAATTCTGTTGTTTAGTCTGTTAGGAGCCAGGTTACGGTGGGCAGTGTGATGAGTAGGCTATGGGCTGAATGATCCAGATTTTGATTCCCACCATGGGCAATAGATTTTTCTCTTCTCCTAAACATCCTGATTGGCCCTGGGGACCACTCAGATTCCTTTTCAGTGGGTTCTTTCCATGGGGGTAAGGTGGCATGAAGTAGACAAGTTGCTTCCACCTAGTGCCAAGGTAAGAATGAGTGCAGCTATACCTTTGCCTCTCTGTATCTTCATGGCAAAGACATGGGCAACTCTACTTTTAATTTTTTCCCATTTTGTAATTTGTGTCAAGTAGACTTTTCTAAAATTCTTTGCCCATTCACTGCACAGACAGTTTATATGTGAAGGTAATCTAGAATTAGCTCCTCAGGTCACCACATATGTAATAAGTATGTAAAATGTGCTGCAAGGCTGTTACTGCAGTTTGTGTATATGCTGTGTACATTTAGCCCAGTATCTTATTAATTAAATAGTTAGCTACCTCATTTTGGAGATTTCAATTATGTACCTGCTGCCACAGAGGTTGTATACTTTACTATTAAGGATCTAAACAAAAAGTGGAACATACAATTACTGCAGAGTTTCAGGCCCCAGAAAAAACTAAAGGACAGAGCTATGAGTATAGAAAGGAAGACAAGTTCTTGGCATATTGCAGTAATTTTGCATCATCTACCACAGTTCCTTATTGTGTAATACAGCTGATCTTCTGTACAAAACGGTAGTTATGTTACCTGCATGTAGAACTGGTCAGAGAAGTTAGGCTAAATTGTAGTAGCTCAAAATGTAAGTTCAAAGAGTAGTGTGCTCAAGATACGTGTGATCTTTATTTTCGTGCATCACAAATTGTGTACATATCTGAATATTGTGTGACTTTCATAACTAAGCTTCAATGCTTGCATGGTGATTTTTAATTTCGTGTATCTGGCATTATTCCTTGAATTCCTGAGTGGTCATTATTTATTGTTACTTATAAAATGCATATCCATATATGTTTTTCATAAGCTATTCATGCCCACATGCCTCCTCCTGCCATCTTCCCAAACCCAGTTTTTATTTTGTACCATTCTCATTCATAAGAGTATCAAAAGAGAAATAGTGAAACTAATGATCAACATTTATGGCACCTTTTGGTTCATACAAGAGCCTGCCAGTGGAACCTTCCGGAGCCATATAATTCAGGTGTTTTTCCTCATACCACTTTATTCAAATTACTTTTAACATATTCTCCCATCTGTATCTAGATCTCCCAAGTGGTCTGTTCCCTTCAGGTTAGCCAGTTGCACTGTTGTATATGTGTTACTTAGTCTGCATTGAAAGAATTGCATTTTAACCATTTACTTTCAAATAACAATTGTTTAATGAACTGTTTTTATGACACTGACAGCAAAAATATTGATCCACATTAAGTGTGACATAAAAAAAATGGAAGACATAACAGTGGGGTAAATTGCTCCTAGTAGAAGAGAGCAGTTCTATTATGTACTGTGTTTGAGAATAGATTGCTACAGAGAATATTTGGACTTTCTATAGAGACATTAACAAGAGTGTGTCGTATGATGCTAATTGATGTGCTGCATAATTTTTGCTGTCGGAGATATGAGGTTCTCGTGGCAGTAGGTGTCAAGATATGACCATCTGTGAAGTGACATGTGGTAGATGTGTACCATCAGTTTTGAGGAACATGCTGCCTTCATCTTCAGTCTAGAAGAGGAGTTGGAGACAACAGGTTACTTCAAATCATTTGTATCCATCTACTAAACTAAACTACATGTTAATGAGTGATCTGTAAGTTATATTAAAAAATGGTGTATTAAGTAAGGATTCAAAATCTTGCCCACTGAAAATACAGTAGTGGTTACATAATGTATTTTAGTCATTTTATAATCTTATTTCTTTATTCATGTAATTTTGTACATACACCTACTAAAACCCCTCATTAGTGTTTGTGTGGTGTTACTTTCATTTTCTGAAAATTTCTTCCAGAATTGCGTCAGAACCACTACATTATGCTGGTAGTCAATGTAGCTATTTGTGTGATAAATTTCATAACAAGAACAGTGCATGGCAATAGGTAAAGGTAAAGTTCACCATAGAACAGGCCATAAAGGCCCAGGTGGGAAGTAGAGGTATTGCTCTACTCAGCTCTTTCTTTAACCTCTGTGCTAAATTGGTGGGTGGTCAATGCCATGCCCTGGCTGTGTTACCATCAGCAAAGATACCCATTGTACAGGAGGCTAGATGGGTCTCAAGGCCCAGGTGGGAAGTAGGGGTATAGCTCTACTTCGCTCTTTCTTTAACCTTTGTGCTAAATGGGTGGGTGGTCAATGCCATGCCCTGGCTGTGTTACCCTCAGCAAAGATACCCATTGTACAGGAGGCTGGATGGTTCTCCATGCTGGAAGGGACAGGTGCAGAGAATATTGCCCAGCAAAGTTACGATCTATGGACCATTAGGAAGTGAATACATAATGTAACCAGTACCCATGTTTAATTATCTTGAAAAATGTAATATTAGTGGGCAAAAAAAAAATTTATTGGACATAAAATATGTTTTATTTTTCCCTTCCACCTTCTCAGAATGTGTTATACTCCAATGAATATTAGGGAATTTTGGTTTAGATTTGTGCAGAAGGTTTGTTTGTCTGTGTAAAGTGTCCATTAATCAACAGTTGTAGTACTTCTCTCCTGTATCAAATTTAATGAAATCCTTTCATTGGTCCTCATGTTGTTGCATGTGGGCAAGTGGATGGACAGACAGACATTAAAAGTTACTAGGTGCAGTTTTGCAAATTCTGAATGCAAACATGCTAAGTAGTGACTGACTTTGTGAAAGTATCATTATATATTGGGTAAATAAATTATCCACGTTTTCACTGTACATGTTGTCATTGTACTGACTTTTTTTTTGTTTATAAATTTTTTGTTTATGAATTGAAACTGAATTAGATTTAGAAGGCATTTACATATATATTCCAAAGATCTTTAGAATAAAGAGGCTACTTTCATCCCTGAACTGATCACTGTAGTGGATGGAAACATTAGTAAATGTGTAGCAGTGATGTCTGCTCCAGGATGTAGAACATGTCTTCCATAATACGACTGTAATATTATACAGTTCAGATATGAACTATTGTATGTGGTTTTTGCAAATGTGTGTAGTCACCTCCTAAGAATATCATACAAACCAAAAATGTAGCATGGAATGTGTGTCAAAAATTACTTAACAATATGTGCACTACCTGCACGCCTTAAATTGAGCAAAATTCTTCTGCAGAGTAGTAGTGAGCTGAGGAATGATCTTACACCTTTATATTATGGTGTCACATTTTCTGTTAGATTGAAGAGTATTGTGTAATTTGGTTCTTGCATTGTAAACATCTGTCTTGACCAGTGAGGTTAGCATTCTTGAAGTCTGTCCATGTTGTCTACAATGAAAGACAGTCAAAAGAACAGGTATTCACTGATGGGGGGAGGTATATTATGTTATTAAATAGTTGTTAATAGGAGTCTCTGTTCTCTACACCTGCCATTAATGTAGTATTTTTTTTTTTTTGATTGTGAGTGCTTTTTTTACTGTGTAGAATTTCCCCAACAGCTGCATAAAATGTATTGGAATGCAAAGTGAACTAATTTTAAAGTGTCCATTATTATGAATGGTGTGACTTGCCTCATGGCAAAGCATGCTTAACTAAATTCTACGATAATGTTTCCCACACATTCTTGTCCATTTTAACCTTCAGCATGCAGCATTTTAAGTCCCAGATTTACTCTGCACCTGGATCACTGTTCAATTTAAATGCCCAGTGCAGAACACTTTTTTCTTCCGGATGAAAGAGATGTACATTTAATGGGACAACAATGTCCCATTTGTCCAGTAAAAGTTAATATATTATCGATCTTCAGGCCAAGCAATTTAATTGTAACTACTCTTTGATTGTTTTATTACCATAACCTGTATTTGAATTACAACATTTTTTATTGTCAGTGGCAAAGTGTAGAAGCTTCTTTCCTCAGAATTTAACATACATTTATTTGCTGTCAACCGTTTGTTCATTTCAGCAATAGGCATCAGTAAATGCAATCTTGAAAGTGGACATTTTAAGGTACTATATTGATACTTTATCATCAGCAACAAGTATGGGTTTGGACTATGAATTCACAGTTGGAAGTATATCATGTATTTTTGTGAGAAAAGGTATCTTAACACATACTTGTCTTCCCATCTTACCAATTAAGAGAAAGTGCCTGAATCTTCAAACATAACATTAGTTTCATTGATCTCACTTGCAGCTATGCCAATACAGACAGGGAGAAACAGACTTCTCAATACACTGTAGCTAGTAGCCTAATTATAATTTTCGTAATGGTTTCTTGAAAAGTAAAATATGTTGTTTACTATTTTTGTTCTAATGGCAAAGGATGGAAGTGTTGTTGAATTTTCAGCATGAGCTTCGGTGTACTTGAAAAGTCTGTGTGTATGTGTGTAACACTAGGAAAACTTGTGAAAGCAGGTTAAAAACTAATACATATAGTGGACATATGCACATGAAGACTTACATTCATGTGCATATCTTGAAGGTAATTCCCTAAGTATTTATTGGAGTAAGGAATGTTTTCAACAATTACAAAAAAAAACACACATTTTATATCCAACACACTTTTCCATAATAGCTTTTAAGATAATTAAACAGAAAAAAATTATATTATGGGTATGCTTCCTGAACAGGTCATGAGTACCTCTCATCCACATCTTTAGAAAGTGGAGGAGACTTTCCCACAATGGTAAGTTGCCTGTAGCCATTTGTAGGGCCCCAACATATCATGTTGCTACTTAAGTACTGCTTTTACCTGCACCTGAACTGAATCCAAAATCCCCAGCAGCACTGGTGGACACCTAATGGTGTCAGTGAAACTTGAGCTGCTCCTTTTATGTGTACCATTTATCTCAGTGGTATCCAGTTATGGCATTTTAGGGCTAACACTACTCTTTCCATTTATTTCATTAGACATTATTACTTTTATTTATATTATTAGTTGTGATATTTATATAGTTCATATATGGTATTTTCATTTGAACCTTGGCATCCCAGGCCATTCCTTCAGATCTCATTTCATTTATATTATTAGAATCCTGTTATGGCTCCTTTCAGGGAGACATCACTTTTCATTACATTGTTAAAATTTATTAGTTGTGTTTCTTGCTGCTATTTGTTTGTTTTTTATTATTATTTTTCAAATATTTTTGTTCTTTATCTATTGCCAGTGTAACTTTCTTCTTGTGTTTTTTATTTCATTCAAATTTAAACCTATTTCACCTTACCAGCTCATACATCAAGGCCCCATCCTGTGCATATCACTACCACCTCAACTGCTTCACCACCCACATTGTCTTTTTGCTACCCTCAGGATCAGTAATTTATAATACACCATGCAGATAAAAGGCATTATGGCCCTTTGAACACTGAGAACTGTTTATCCATTAACACAGCATAACATTGCAGATGACGTAAATCCTTATGAACACTACTATGAGAACCTCATATCTCACTATAAAAAAAAGCCTTGGTTGTATTTGTACTATGCTGAAATAAGATTGATTTCTTTCTTTTAATGTCGTGGTGTATACATTGTGACTCTGAAGCATGTTAATCCTTTGGTGCTGAAGGACAACTGTAATCATTGCACACTGTATTGCTAAGGAAGCTGAGCAGTGACTGCAGTCATGGACCAGTAACATGCAAAGTGATGGGTTGGCAATTTATGTTGTGGTCAGTTGCAGAGTACAGTGGGCTAAGGGTTTGCACAGTTTGGGTGTATGTAGATACACAATTTTCTTTCAGTATGCAGAACTGAACATTGTAGTCCTATACTCATACTTAGTGTTTTCTTAAATCACAGCTGTTAACATAGTAAACAAACAAGAGTATATATGCCAGAATTGTGCTCTGCGTACATTTTTAATGGTATATTACACAGGAAACAACATTAATGTATGGTAATAATTTTTGTAATGTTCCATAAAAACGTGGTTTTCAGATCATTCAGTGCTCCCTGTGCCAGACATAGGGAACTGTTTGTTGAATAGCTGTACACTTTCACTGAGAAACCAAGCATATAATGACCAACTAGTGAGGCAAGAAGCAGTGTAATATGTTGTCCAGAACTGGGTTTGATTGTGGAGTTTTGTAAAAAGTAAACAATTTAATTATTTCAGTGCAGTTTATTTTAAGAGAAACCCCAGTGAATTATGACCACTTTTGATAAATTCTTGTTTTTGGTAAAATGTAGTGACATAATAATAAATAGTCTAAGCAGATTCATTGTTATAGTGGCTTATTTGTGCTTTGACTAGTTAAGAATTTGTTGGTAAGCGTCTGTCAGCATTGTCCTTTAGTTCTACTGATGCTGAATGTGAGTGTGTCTATCAAGGGTGTTGAAAGATTGGGATGGTGTTGATTCAGGCTGTCTCTGCTGGTATAAATCTGTCAAATAATCACCACTTAGAATGCCTTTGGGAAAGCAACTGAAAATCATCATAAGTGTGCTTTGCACGGTTGTTAATTGATAAATCTGTGACAAGTGTTGCACAGTTTTTAAAGCACCCGTATGTGTGTTTATTTTATTTATATTAGAATTGGTGTTTCTCTCAGGCGTGGAAGTGGCTTTCCAGAACTAGGTAGATGCTCCAGTTCAGAATCAGGTAGACAGTCAAAAACCCAGGGAAATGTCCAACGCATATTGTAAAAGAAATTACTCCTGGGCAGGTTCAAGAATTCGTTCCTGTATGTATTGTTCTTAAGAATGACAGGGTATGGTGTCTTGACACACTGGAAATAAGTTCACCCTAGAACAGGCCATGAAGACCCAGAAGGGGATGGGAAGTATAACTCCACTCTTTCTTTAACCCTGGCACTAGATGGGAATGGGTGGTCAATCCCATGACCGGGCTGCTTTACCCGTGGGGAAGAGACCTGGTACCCATTGTACCTGAGGCTAGGTGGGCCCCAGGGCAGGTCTCCACAGGTGTGGAAAATCTTGCTCCTACTAGGATTCAATCCCCAGACCGGCCAGCCCGTAGCGAGTTGCTATACCAACTACACTGTCCCACCCCACACACAATGGCAATAGCTTCATTAAAGAAAGTGCTCCAGAGCTAAGTAGAAGGCATCTACCCACATTAGTGCCCATTTCCAGCCCTGATTTTGTTTCTTAAAGAGTGATGGACATGTTTGAAAATGATACTGAGTCTGCAGTGATTATGAAGTGTTATTTGTACAGTGGCACAATTTGTGCAGTACTTACTTGCTTACTCCATGGAGCAGACTCCTTGAGAAGCTAGCTAACCTGTTCTCAGCTAGTCAAGAAATTCCCTGCATTTCATGGAATGCAAAGGTTCATTCATGCATTTACCAGTGCCCACCACCTGTCCCTATCCTTAGCCAGATCAATCCAGTCCATGCCCCCTCATCCCACTTCCTGAATATTCATCTTAATATCCTTCCATCTATGCCTGGGTCTTCCAAGTGGTTCCTTTCCCTCAAGTTTCCCCACCCAAACCCCATATGCACCTCGCCTCACCCCTATACATGCTACATGCCCTGCCCATCTCATTCTTCTCTACTTGATCACTCATAATATTTGTTGAGGATTACAGATTATTAAGATCCTCATTATGTAGATTTCTCCACTCCCCTGTTACCTCATCCCTCTTAGGCCCACATATTCTCCTCAGCACCCTATTCTGAAACACCCTCAGCATATGTTCCTCCCTGAGTGTGAGTGACCATTTTTCGCACTCATCCAAAACAACGGGCAAAATTATAATTCTGTATATCTTAACCTTTATGTTTTTGGATAGCAAATTCAAAGGCAAAAGATTCTGCACTGAATGATAACCAGCATTCCCTGACTTCAAGTTGCTCCTGATTTCTTCCTGAATAGAATTTTGATGTGTTGATGCGGTTCCTGAATATTTGAATTGTTCCACCTTTTGAAAGGAACTGTTAATCAATCTTTATATGGTGACTTTGTCCTGCATTCTGATCTTGAGGCATGACCTTGTACTTAGTTTTATCAGCATTTACTTCTGGCCCATTCACCTTACTAGCAACTACTATAGTGTCTGTCTTTTTTTTTTTTAGTGTGTACCCTTCCACCCAGTATATTAACATCAACAGCATAAACCAGCAGCTGATGTTTAACATTTAATTTCAGTCCATCCTGGTTTACCTGAACCCTCCTATTGGCATACTCATAAGCAAAGTTTAAATGCATTGGCAATAAAGGATCTCCTTGTTGCAAACCATTGTTAAGAGGATATAGCCAGACAAATGTTTTCTTGCTCGAATTCTGCTATAGGTTTTATGCAGACACATTTTTATTAGACCTACGAGTTTCATGGGGACACCGTACTCAATGAGACCTCCTTCCCAACTCAATCATAAGCTTTCTTGAAATCTATTAATAGCTGATGCACTGCTTCATTGTATTCCCATTTTTCTCAAGTATTTGATGAATGCAGAATATATAATCAGAAGTTGACCTGTTGCATTTAAATCCACACTCATGATCCCCAGTAACGTCCTCTGCATATGGAGTTAACCTTGACAGCAGGTTGTTGGATAAAATTTTGTACTTTATTGACAAAAGTGATATGCCTCTATAATTACTACACTCTGTTTTATAACCGTTCTTTTAAACAGGTACAATGATCGACTCCTTCCATTCCTCAGGCAATTCTTCCTTATTATAAACAGAATTCATAAGTTTATGGACCTCAGAGCAAATTGTCCTTCCCCCTGCTTTAATCAGTTCTGCTGGGATTTGATCAATACCTGGTGATTTGTGTTTAGCTTTGCAATAGCCATCTCAGCCTCAGAGGCACTTGGCCCAGGCACTAGTGGTTCTGCTGTCTGTATTTCTGTCTGCCTAATACCATTAGTTGAGAGAAATGGTTCCTCCACCTAGGCAAAACACTGTGGGAGTCTGTAACCAAATCACCCTTCTTAAAGTCATTGATTCCCCTGTACATGTCTCTGATATTTTTGATCTTGCTGTTCGTTTCAAGTTCATTAATTTTAACTTTCAGATATTCCTTCTTTTTTTCCTGAAATGTCTACTGGCTACACATCTTACCTTGTTTAGAATATCTATATTACTTGGTATAATATGCGATCAATCTGGTTGTGAGTCTTCCCATCAGGAGAGGTCCAGCTGTATTTATGAATGTTTTGGTGCAGGAACATTGTGCTTTTAACAACCAGATTTTTCAGTATGGCAAAGTATACTATTTTAACACTATTATCATTACTCTTGTGATGTAGATTGTCATTCCCAGTTGTCGGTTTGAAATTATCCTCTTTCCCCAATTTTGCATTAACCCTTTAAACCCCGAATTAAATCCCATCTGCTATTTGCTGGCATTATTAGGAGCTCACCATTTTCTCCACGTTAGCAGGATAAGGGTTAAGTTATTAACCTTTAGGCGACTAATGTCATATATATATATGGAGCACCCATTCTTGATGTTTCTAGATCACACACAACGACGCAGCACAGTCGGTAG
>Ga0268261_10002601_pt1 | contig 12970 bp, 9 predicted proteins | sample TergutNc150P1_FD_190353 | JGI IMG/M metagenome (GOLD analysis project Ga0268261, IMG submission 190353) | Nasutitermes corniger P1 segment gut microbial community from laboratory colony in Florida, USA - Nc150 P1 (SPAdes) (version 2) | ecosystem: Host-associated > Arthropoda: Insects > Digestive... | reverse complement strand
TATTATGTAGGTCAGATGACAACAGAGGTTCGGGGGCGCCAGTCTAATGACAGCGCATACCCTATGTTTGGTCCGTAATGAATTATGGCTTCTGAATATGACAAATATCCCAGGCGACGCTCACAACAGGAGAAGAAGGCTACATGCCTCCCACGAGGTGGTAGCTGACGTTCACAAATTAACTCCTCTTCCAATCCCTGCAGGACCCTTCACGACTCCCTCTTAGGATTAGGAACAGGATGTTGAGAAAGTATGACATCTCTAGGATCGAGTATTTTGGTTCCAGAGTTGTATACCAAATCACGTTAAGTTTAGTACTTGACGCCACGTTATGGCGTGTCATTGAATTACGAATGGAGAAAACTGCGCCGCAGATGTGGATGCCTGTTGCTGTAATTATGGTCTAAGCGAATGCGGACAGCTTGCTGGCACTACGGAATGTAAAGAAGTGGGACTGATGGGTGCAATGGGCATATATTGCCTGTTTTTTTATGTGGGGTGTGAAACTTGGTCTCTGAATGTGAGGAACGAACATACATTGAGGGCCTCAGCGAACGCTTTGGATGAAATGATAGACTTAAGGAAGAAGAATATCAATGCCGGGATGAATGACAGAAGGAGGAGCTTCATGAGATCAAGGATGATGAAATGGGTGGGTATATGTAGCGCGCCTGGAAAATATAATGCATACAAAATTTTAATCGAGACGTGAAGAGTGACCTTACTTGGCCTAGACATTACGGAGGATGATATATTTTCCCCATGTCACAACATCCCCTAATGGACCAGAGCCTCTTCGTTATCGAGGCTTCAAGATCACACTCTCTAGACACATCACACTCAGGTCTCTTTAGGCAAGTGATCAGCACGACGCAGAGACCTCTGTCTGATAACACACAAGTTACAACAGGCAGATATCCACCCTAGCAGCGAGCGGCTGCAGATACGCGCCATAGACCGCGTGGCCAATGGGATCGGCAAGAAGAAGAATAATATCGAAATGAATTTTAAAGTTTAGGGTGTTAGGGATTTGAACTGACTCGATGAAACGTCAAGTGGATGGCCGTTACAAACACTGTAAGATACTTTAATTTAACGTTCATGGGTCCGTGAATCGTAATAATATTCTAATATATATCCAACAAGATGCAACGTTACACAGTATATTTTAACTGGAAACTATTATACATGTTTCGGGTGGTACCATCAACCATCTGGAGCGCAAACAACTGTATATACAGCGGCAGTAGTAAGCATGCCACTTGGGCACCTCCCGCCACCGACCCTGTGACGTTACACGTGAACAAACCTAATCTTCCCCTACCTTCCCTTCCTGCCCCCAGGCAATCACGTAACGTACGCAATGGCCCAGACAGTATGGCGGCAGGCTCAATCTAACTATAACTTGTTATAATTTTGAAACCTAACACTCCCCTCCCTTCCCCCAGGCGATCACATGACGTAAAAAATGGCCGAGACAGTAAGGCGCCGGGCTGAACCTAACTTTAACTTGTTATTATTTTGAAACCTAACGCTTCCCTTTCTCTGTACCAGGCGGTGGTCACATGATGTAAACAAAAACTAACGGAGGGGTTAATGACCTTTGTGCTTAACCTAACCTTAACTTGTTATGGTTAAGTGATGTAAATAGAGGCGCCATTTTGAATTTGTGGCAATGTGGCATTTAGAGCGGCAATTTTAAACATTGTTATTATTTTGAGACCTTGTTATGGTTGCTGGATGTAAACAAAAGATGGCGCAAGGTTTAATGACCATTCTGGTTAACCTAACTTTAAATTGTTATGGTTACTTGATGTAAATAAGCTGCCATTTTGAATTTGTGGCAATATGGCGGACACGTGCGGTAATTTAAAACTTTGTTGTTATTTGGAATATTTATTATTCGTTTGAAGTAAACAAATGCACCATTTTTAATTTGAAGCAATATGGCGGCTAGAGCGGTAATTTTAAGCATTGTTATTATTTTGAAACCTTGTTATGGTTGCTCGATGTAAACAAACCCTATAGACAACTTGGCGCCTGCGTCATTTTGAATTTGAGGCAATATGGCGACTAGAGCGGTAAATTTAAATTTGTTACTAACTTAAATATTTGATATAGTAATAAGGAGGCCATTTTAAAATATGGCGGATACAGCGTTAATTTTAAATGTTGTTATTATTTAGGATTTTGGAGCTACAGTCATTTTGAATTTGAAGCAATATGGTGGAAACATGCAGTAATTTCAATCATTGTTATTATTTTGAATATTAAGTATTGTCACGTGATGTTGCACCATTTTTAAATTTTGGCAAATATGGCGGATACGCGCGCCATTTTTAAATTTGTTACTAACTTTAACTTGTTATTTAATATCGCGGCCATTTTACAATATGGTGGACACGCGCGCTTTTTAGACCTAACTTTAACTTGTTATTGTAATAAGGTGGTTATTTTTAAATATGGCGGACTAGCGCGCTTTTAAAACTAACTTTAACTTGTTATATAAGGCGGTCGTTTTACAATATGGTGGCTAGCGCGGCAATTTTAATTTGTTACTAACCGACATTTCACAATATGGCTACAACTTTAAACTTCATACGACACTAGAAAGAGATGACTAAAGCGGTAAAATATCAGACTTTTAATTGAAAGATTCTAGGTTCGAATCCTACAGCTTTAACCATTTCATTTTAAGGAAACTATCCCACGTAATGAGGGTAAATAAAAACAAAATTTACATTTTACAAATATATACAATGTTTTTATTGCAATTAAAGTAAAATTTTATATTAATAAACGTGCAATTTACGTTATTTAATGAAAAGTACATCCACGCTTATAACCATTTAGTTGCCACCAGAAAAAGAAATGTTTTTATACTTTAATTAATTCCACAATGTATTGAAATCAATTGTATTTGTGTCTGGAGGTGTACAAAGGGATTTGAATTCAAAACACTTATTGCGCCACACTAAAAGTTCATCTTGTAGTCTGCCGAATTTGATCACTTCTCTGCCTATACAGCTACTTGCCAAGTCCATCATTTGCGACCAATCTTTTTTACTTAGATACACTTGAGTGTTCTCACTCGTAATGCGTATATACCACCCACAGTATACTGACGGGGTATGTTGCGAGTCACCAAGTCGGTACACTTTAGTTTTAGGTATATCACTTCTGAATGTCACCAGAATGAACCACTGTATTTCGTTTAACACTGCATGGCCAGAAGTTCCAATTTTCGCATGTGGTTTGAGGTCGTCATTATTGAGGTAGTAGGAGACATAAATTGTCCCTTGCTTGTAGAGATAGTATGTGCGAAATAGCAACACCATCATCTCGAAAACATTAATGATAACCAGGCTGAGGCGGGCACTTTGCATATTGTAGACTAAGAATATAATATTTGAGCCACTGAGCTAATGAATAGGCTGTTCGCGATACACAAACATGTTTGGACTTGTTGTGACATACAAACGTGCAACTGATGGCAGACAGACTAATGTCGGCTAGTTCAGGGCAGCCTAGATGAGTAATATCAATAACTGTCCAGTCGATAAGACTGTTAATAAAGTTTGTTTTCTGAGGTCCAAAGCAATAAATTGCAACAGCAGATGACAATTCGCGATGTAGTATAGTTTCCAGCTCTGAATATGGAACATCACCATCATTCTAATTACACCCATGGTCAATAGCCTGATTCATCCTAGCGTTAAACATAGGTACTTCTACCTATTCGTATGGCCTCTTAAAGGCATATGACGAAAGCTTATTGCTGTGGGAGTCGGCAACTGCCAGTTCTTTAACCACGATTTCATTATCCCGCCCATCCAAGAATGTGAAATCAATCACTATGAGTGGCATTGTAGACTGATGAGTTTGAATTACGTACCCTTATTTATATCTGCGACTTACACGACTGCTGCTCCTCCAACCGGCCGCAAGCTGGACACTCGCCAAATTGAGCGCGAAACATATGCAATGCCCTTTTATCATTGTAGGTGTATCGAACAGATAAAAACATGTTGACGAATGACGTCATGGATAGTCCCCTGACTGTGGAGGGCGTAGAGACAGCAGTAATGTCCGCAGACATTGGAAGTTAGAACCTGCAGTCTGTGGCGATTAAATTTCCAAGAAATTGAGTGGCGCTGTAGGTATGCAATGATTTCATACTTCAAAGGTGGTAGACCGCAGGAATGAAAATATTCGACATATCCAGAATCGGAAAAATAAACAGCTACCCAATGCGATAAGGGCATATAGTACTTGTCAATGTTAATGACAATTTTCGACGGTTTTATAAGTGTGGATGGTAAAATATCTATAAGGTAAAGCCCTTGAAAATACTTTACATGTTTTGTTATAACTTTGTGAATCTGAATGGAATTCATTCTACTGGAGCGTTTCTAGAATTAACAATTTCAATGTGTCCGGGGAATTCAGCATACAAAATGCATGTTACAGGTTCGGGGAGTGGTTTTTTAAAGAGTGCTTCAATGCGTACATTTCCCTGACGAGGTAAGCTTATATGCTCCTCATCAGCCTCTCTGTCAGGTGTGAGTTCAAAACCTGGTATTAGAAATCCTTTGTGAACATTTCCTGTGTAATCACATGAGCACGATTATCGTGATGAATACCAGTACTGGAAAATAATGTTTCGTAAGCTCTTGTAGCTCCAAAGGGTGAACTGCAATTCATTGTAAGTGGTTCTGAAGGATGTCCATTTACATAGAGCACAAGCGGCTAGAATTTTGATACGTACTTTTGTATCATTTGTAGGTGCCAATAAGGAAAAAGCTTCTGGTATACGAGTAAGTTTAATATTCATATCAACATTATTAATGAATATTTGATGGGAATTGAAGAAGTTGGCGTGCAGTCGCCCATACATTTCAAGAGTCTGACTATTGCCAATGTATTTTAAAAGGGTAGTGTAACCATTATTGTCTTTGAGTTCTTGAGGCGAATCAAGATACCAGAGGCTAGACGCTAAATGTAAGCCAGAGGCATCAGAACCATAAATTAAAAGTTTTAAAGGCAGGCCTTGTAATGATAGTCTCGTGAAGAGTTTGCTGTTTAGCGAGACACTTAGAGAACTAAACACGGAATGTGAAAGGTTATTAACGCAAACCGCTGTGTTTGACTCTGCACTTCTTAGTGCACCCATCAGTTTTCACTTGTTTGGTAAGTAACAGTAGACGTACAGAATTTAAATCATTGTAGTGATCGCTATGGCCGGAGCAGTTGAATTCCAACTGGGTAGGATTTTGAGCTGGCGTTAAAGATTATATGTAACGGTGTGACTATTTAGTCAGATGTTTGTATAATGCGCTGTAGAAATTATCAAGCCCCGGTTTTCAACACTCTATTACTGCTTCTCTGTGAAAATATCCTTCACCTTTCTACGTTAGTTTGAGAATTAGCCTTTTTAGACTTGCGCTTTCTTTCTAAACTAAGGCCAGAACCGTCACATTTTAAAATTTTTGTTCGAGATTATCTTTTGCCTCACTAAATCGATGTCTTAAAATATCGCCTACAGGCTGTTCCGGGTATTTATGAAACATATCTGTTATTTTATTAGAACGAGTTTTTAAGGACTCTTTTCGACCTCCTTTGCCCCTGAATACAACAATGGTTTAACAAAACGGAAAAGTCCCCTGAATAAAGAACCTATGCCGTTACCCCTCTGAACACTAAAATTCGCCCTGTAAACAGGACCCACCTCACTGCCACCACCGATTTGATTTACATAGTCTTGTGTGTACCGATCCAATGTAATTCATATATTGAATTTTACTGCGCTGAGGACTTGTTTTTAAAGCGTAATGTTACAACGCAAGAGATATGACTATCTTCAAATAGCACATCTGCATATTTTGTAACTAAAGGAATGGTAATGGTCTCTATAAACGACTGTTCTACAGGTCTGTACAAAGGGAAGTCATCTATGATATCCTATACTGGAAGGAAAGTATGGAGTCGTTAAAAGTTTAACGTAAAAATCACCAACCAAATTTGGTTTTGTGATATCAGTATACACATGTACAGGCTCTGGTGCAGTAAAATCGGGGTTATATTATAGCGATATATTTATTCTAGAAGTACAGCAATTAGCGGGGTTCATAATTGTTTCGGCTAAATCTGCAAGTCCATTACATACGCGGACAGGAAAGTGAGATACTACATGATTATCGATTTTAACGGAATTTTTCCCGTAGCACGAATGAAACAATTTTTTACTCGGTTGTTCTTTTGCGTATTTATTTAGGTACTCATTAAATAAGAGCATAAACCTTTCCTTTTTAGACGGTTCCAACAAATAAGGAATATTTGTGACAAGATCAAAGATTCTTAGTCTTTAACAGGAAAAATGTCCTCCTGCGAATCTAAACGGATTGTATTGTGCCGGAAACGTTTCCTGTAGCAATTAGGATATGATATTTCTACTAAACCGACTTCCAGTTTGTTAAGTTCCAACTCGAGCGGTGTAGCTAATTTAGTTGTAAAATTAGCTGGTGTATTGGCCGGGTAATAATAAACCGGAAATATGTGATAGTAATGTTACGTAAAAATTATACATTATATTTTTTAATATCGGACGCGTTTACCTAACTGTTAAATGTCTCGTATCCTTTCCACTTGACAAGATGTTGTTTAATGCCGTTTTTATTATGTGTGCGCACTATTTTATCTATTTGAAACTAGGTTTTGAGTGATACTGTGACTGTATCAAGTTCGTAGTTGTAAAATTGTCCTTCGCTACGACGATCCTACAAGTCCGGCATTTCATACACAGGTTGTGACATGCGCGAAATAACTTTTACAACTCGAAATATTTCTTTTGAAAATGCCTATTCGTAACCTTTAGCAAACACTACCTTCTGCTTGGTTATCCTTACAAGATCGCCCACTTTAAACTTGACACGTCCGTGTAGAATTTTTGCCCGTAGGTTATTTACCTTTCGCAGCACATAATAAATGTTCGAGGGGGATACTTCTCTCGGGTGCATGACTATTGTGGAATGGAAAGGGTTGTAACTTGCTAAAAGCTTATTTATCCAAGTAGCGGTACATGTTATTCTTAGTGAAATATTTATATATTTTCGTCTTAAGAGTAAGATTAAATCGCTCAATAACAGCTCCCTTTATATAAGGGTTGTGAGTCGTATGAAAATTTACTCCGTGACGTTTGAAGTACTGTTGGACAGTTGTATTAATAGACTCTGTACCCTTATCTGATTTATGGTAATTTGCTCTCTATTTTGAAATGAAATTCTTAAAGTCGCTGCGATTGACTTGCTAGTCTTGTACTTTATAAGTACGCTCCAGGCATAACCCGAAAATATGTTTATTACTTGAGGTGGTTTATCCCCGTTGTGTTTGAAGTATAATTAGTATTACAATTGACAGAACACAACCACTATATGTTGTTCTTATTTATTTGTTAGAGTGACTACATGTTTTGGCCCTAATTAGGCCTTCATCAGGTCACAAGTATATCATATAATAGAGGGAGCTAGACACTGTAAAACGTAAAAAACATAAAATCGAAATCCATAATCTGAAATTACGAGATCTCGCTGGCGCCGTTGCATGTAGGTGTCTACAATCTGTATAAAATTCTTATAGATATGTACAATTTTTTCCCCACATATATGCTGTGGATCGGTCGCTTTGGGGTCTTCTTACCCTTGTTAGCAATTGCATACTGCCATGTAGGTGACACAACGTTTGGACGTAAGAAGGCTTGATGGATTATTGGAGTTGATTATTTTCCTATGGTCTGCTGATATTATATACGTATAAACATGTAAGTTGTAAATCACTCCGGCGTTGGGAGTTTGTCTACTACCAGTTATTGTGTTGTTTTCAGTAGATATTAACAAGTTTATTTAGATGGGTGGAGATCCGCCGTACTGAATTCTTTTTATTATTCTGTTGACGTTGAACCGCCTTATTAGTAGTGGGGTCCGATACAGGCTACTATAGTTATGGTCGTGGATCCTTTCTTTCTTAAGTACCCTGTGGGAATAGCGTAATGGAAGTGTGGCGTATGGTTGATTACAATTCATTGTGTAACTGAGAGCGGTACTTACTCGTAATAATGATGTTGTTCTTATATTTCTCTTACACTGCTTGACGCACTTGAGTGTTTGTATATTGTGCTGTATCTCCTCTGTGTAGCGGACTCCGTGTCGGACGGAATACTGAGTGTGGGTGCTTTCAACGAGAGAGGTGTTATCGATCGAGTGGTAGGAGGAACTGGTTCTTGTATGTAGCTTCGTTTTATAGGTGTTGAAGTATGGTATGAAATATTCTGTTCGCCGTTATTGTGTGGTCATCACTGAGATGATTATTTTGGGCTTTTTCTTTTTGGATATGAAACCTTTCTATTGTATTGAGGTGATTAACGTTTTTCTGATCTTGTAATACTTGCATAATGATGTGTATGTTTCCAAAGGTGTGTCCGTGTTCTATTAGACGTGCGTATTTAGAATTATGTTCATAGTATCGGACGGATCGTTTGTGTTCATGGGTTTGACTGCTGTGAGTTAGATGTTTTTGCAAGTTATTGTTTGTACGGTATGATATTTTTGTGTTTGAATGTTTGAAAATCTTAGTGATATATGTGGTTTCTTTGCCTATATATGTAAAGGTGCACCATTTTTGCTTGTTCTGAGAGTTTTGTGATTGTGAACCATGGTTATGTGTTGTTTTTGAGGTAGTATTGGATAGAAATTGTTGTGCAATATATTATGAACGATATTTTCTTCATATCGGTATTCTTTACCTTGTAGGTGGTAGGAATTTAGTCTGTCGTATAGGAACTTGATTGCTGCGTACTTTCGTTATAAGGGGTGATTTGAAATGTACGGGATGAGAATGTCCATGTATGTGGGCTTTCTGAAGATGTAAATGTTCACGTCAGTGAGTTCCTTGTGAATAGTTATGTCTAGCTAATTGGTTGTGTTATTTAGTTCTGTTTCTTTGGTGTACTCTATTTTTGGGTGAATGGAATTAAAGTCACTTAGTGTTGCATTGATATTGGTGTGCTGTGAATCGTATATTATTAGGATGTTTACAAAAGGAAAGTTGTTTACGATCTTATGTTTTTCCGCTAGACCAGGAAAATGTGTATCTGTGGCCGGTAAGGAACCGATGGCAGTCTGCTTCTAATGCAAGGTTAACTAACAAGATTTTCTTTTTGTTGTTGCAAATAATATTTTTGTCCTTTTTCCAATAGTGTAGTTTCGTTTTTTGTGAACGTTATATTGGTGTTATTTACAATTCTGGAGTAAAAAATTTTGTGTTCTTCTGTTGTTCGTATTTTATTCTCGTGATAGTTTTTGTAGTTTTTTGTCAAGTCTTTCGTATTTAGTTCGTATTTGCTTCTTTAATTTTTCTTCCACTGTGTTCTGGATATATTACCATGTGTTGCCCCATGTATTGGTTAAGGATACATGCAGATAATATAATCTGTGGTTTAATTGTTGTTATTTATTTCAATTGTTGCTTTGTAGATTTCTATACAAGGTATAATGAACACAAACGAACCTTCCGATACTATAATCATAATTCAATATACGCACATCTAATAGAGCAACGACACACCTTTGGAAGCATACACATCATTATGCAAGTATTACAAGATCAGAAAAAGTAATCACCTCAATACAATAGAAAGGTTTCATATCCAAAAAGAAGAAGCCCAAAATAATCATCTCAGTGATGACCACACAATAACGGCGAACAGAATATTTCATACCATACTTCAACACCTATAAAACGAAGCTACATACAAGAACCAGTTCCTCCCACCACTCGATGGATAACACCTCTCTCGTTGAAAGCACCCACACTCAGTATTCCGTCTGACACGGAGGAGTCCGCTACACAGAGGACATACCAGCACAATATACAATCAAGTGCGTCAAGCAGTGTAAGAGAAATATAAGAACCACATCATTATTACGAGTAAGTACCGCTCTCAGTTACACAATGAATTGTAATCAACCATACGCCACACTTACATTACGCTATTCCCACAGGATACTTAAGAAAGAAAGGATCCACGACCATAACTATGGAAGCCTGTATCAGACCCGACTACTAATAAGGCGGTTCAACGTTAACAGAATAATAAAAAGAATTCAGTACAGCGGATCTCCACACATCCAATGAAACTTGTTAATATCTACTGAAAACGACACAGTAACTGGCAGTAGACGACCTCTCACCACCGGAGTGATTTAAAACTTATACATTTATACGTATAAAATATCAGCAGACCATAGGGAAATAATCAACTATATGACAGTATACAATTGCCAACACGGTAAGAAGACCCCAACACGGCCGATCCACAGCATATATGTGGGGAAAAATTGTACATATCTATAAGAATTTTATACAGATTGTAGACACCTACATGTAATGGCGCCAGCGAGATCTCGTTGTAATTTTAGACTATGGATTTAGATTTTATACTTTTTACCTGTTACAGTGTATAGCTCCCTCTATTATATGATATAATTGTGACCTGATGATGGCCTAATTGGGGCCGAAACATGTAGTCTCTCTGACAAATAAATAAGAACAACGTATAGAAGTTGTGTTCTGACTGTCAATTGTAATCCTAATTATACTTCAAACCCAACGAGGATGAACTACTTCCAGATTGTTAACGCCTGTCGAGGCATTTTCCACCAATATGAAAATGTATAGAGGAAGCTATTCAACTGTAACACTAATATCTAGTTCAACCGACAATGTCACCTAAAGGGGCTAAATCCCAACTTCGCCAAGATAAAGATCCATATTAGCTCGCCGGCTACAAAATCCACACAACGGAAACACAAAACCTGAGAATTAAGGATGAAATAAAATATTTATTCATGAAAAACAACAGTTGAACTACAGATTATATTATCTGCATCTATCCTTAACCAATACATGGGGCAACACATGGCAATATATCCAGGACACGGTGGAATAAAAATTAAAGGAACAAATACGAACTAAATACGAAAGACTTGGCAAAATACTATAAAGACTATCATGGGAACAAATAAGAACACCAGAAAAACTCCATAGCTTTTACCCCAGAATTGTAAACAACAGCAATATAACGTTCACGAAAAGCGAAACCAAACTATTGGAAAAAGGACTAAAATATAATTTGCAAAACCAAAAGAAAAATTTGTTATTTAACCTTGCATTAGAGGCAGAGACTGCCATCGGTTCCTTACCGACCACAGATCGAGAATACTACAGGGAAAAGGTATCAGACCACATAGATAATTTAAGACACCAAAACAAATTATTTCCCGAACACATCAGTTACACTGAATGCAAAATTGTGAAATCAATAAAACCAAAACTTAAAGAAAATGACGTCATAATAACATCAGCCGGTAAAGGGAATTCCATTCTTAAACTCCCCACTCATCAATACCACATGAAAATACAGAACTTCATAGACAAGAACGGGTTTCACACCTCCACAACAAACCCCACAAAAACATTTCAGAATCAAATTAGAAAGACGATCAATAGCAGTACAAAACTCATTAACCACGACTCCAGAAGGAAATGTATCAATTTGAATCCCACAGCACCAACCATAAGAAGTCTTGTGATATTACATAAAATAGACTAACTCATCCGCCCATTTGTTAACTGGAGCAAAGCGCCAGCTTATAAACTATCAAAACTTCTTGCTGAGATCATATATTTCGCCTCGTTACCATACACATTTAATATAAAAAATTCAACCGAATTAATCCAGGAATTGAAACAGACCCGATTAACTCCCACTTCCAAATTCGCTTCGCTACACATTACAAATATGTACTCTAACATCCCCATAAAGAGAAGAAGGAAGTCCTGGAAAACATTTTGAAACATAAACCAATTTACCCCCAGATAAAACTTGAAATATTGAACTGGTACGAGACTACCACAAAACAAAATTACTTTCTAAACAACAATAAATAACCATTCAAAAGGATGGTCTTGCGATGGGCGCCCCTTCTTCCAGTATCATATCCGAAATCTTCCTACAGAGCATTGAACATACACATCTTATAGGTCTAGCGGAAAACATAAGCTCGTAAATTACTTTCGTTTTGTAGACTACATCCTTATAATATACGATTCACAGCACATCAATATTAACACAATACTAAGTGACTTTAATTCCATTCACCCAAAAAAAACAGTACACCGAAGAAACAGAACAACATAACACGATCAGTTATCTAGACGCAACTAATCACAACAAATACACACGTGAACATTTCCATCTTCAGAAAACCCACATACACGGACACTCTCATCCTGTATATTTCAAATCACCCCTTGCAACAAAAGTACGCAGCAATCAAGTTTTACCTAGAGACATTACACATATTATAAGGAACTTCCTTTATGTCAGTAAACAGTCGCGAAATAAACAGCGTACACTTGAGGCCTTTGTTTGCTTTGATCATACCTGTTGGACTATAATTAACTCTTTGCGCTTTAGACTGTGAGAGTATTTGTTTATATGCCTATTTGTCTTGAAAAGTTACCATATTATTATCATGTTAAATTTTATCAACATTCCCCACAAGCCTTCTGTTGCCTTGTACTTTCTACAATCCACAAACCTGTTTTTATCGTTATATTTAAAACTCGAACGCCCGATTTTAAAAGAACCTTCAGTATCATCTTGTTACACACGCAACTTAGGATCTTGCGATAATTCACGTATTAACACGTTCTGAATGTACTTTGAATACACTGGCTGAGAATTAGTTTCTAATTCAGACTCTAACTTTTCTGCTTTAACCCTTAGGCGACTAATGTCACATATATATATATATATATGGAGCACCCATTCTTGATGTTTCTAGATCACACACAACGACGCAGCACAGTAGGTAGCACTCCTCTGGACGAGTGATCAGCTCGTCGCAGAGAC
>Ga0268261_10002600_pt1 | contig 12978 bp, 9 predicted proteins | sample TergutNc150P1_FD_190353 | JGI IMG/M metagenome (GOLD analysis project Ga0268261, IMG submission 190353) | Nasutitermes corniger P1 segment gut microbial community from laboratory colony in Florida, USA - Nc150 P1 (SPAdes) (version 2) | ecosystem: Host-associated > Arthropoda: Insects > Digestive... | reverse complement strand
ACTTTGAGGTGCGACATCCCCGTTGTGTTAGTCAAAATCACAAAATTAAACAGCAGACGCTAGAAAGTCAAAAACACAACTATATTATATTTTATTTATATATATATATATATATATATATATAGAGCGGATGGTGGTAACGGCTAACCAACTACATGTTTCGGCCTCTAACAGGCCATCATCAGGTTGTACATTTAAAGAAAAGGCTGAGGGCTGTACAGTATAAAATGTGGCTTCTGTCTGATGAAGAGATATCGTTCATCGTGTCATATACATATACATGTGATAAGATGAACGAGATCTTGTCATCAGATAGAAGTCACATTGTACATTGTACAGCCCTCAGCCCTTTTCTTTAAATGTACAACCTGATGATGGCCTGTTAGAGGCCGATACATGTAGTTGGTTAGCGGTTACCATTACCCGCTATATATATTTATGTATATATAATATAGTGTAGTTGTGTTTTTGACTTTCTAGCTTCTGCTCTTTAATTTTGGGCCCTTATTACATTTTTACAAACGAAAATATTCCGGTGCCAACTATACATGATGTCATACCTTCGACATAAACGCTTAATAACTGGCTGCGATAACAATCAAGGATACGTGAAGGCTTGTTGTCACGGGGATAGTTTACGAGCCGCTAGTGCAAGCGGTAAGTGAAGGTGACCCGTAGCAACTGCAGCACTATCTAATTACTCGCTTACCCGGCTATCGCCACCACGAGTTGACAACCGGGCTACTTTACTGTCTTGTTGCCGGTCACATGATATACGAGCTGGCATGTAGAACCCAGTGGCAACACCTGCTAGCTCACTCTGCGGCAGTTGAGTGAGTTTAAACTGGAGCTGAGTGCACAGTAGAAGAATTTTATTATTCACAGCTCCTAACTGCAGGTGTGCCATTTGAAATATACGTTTCCCACACAGAACCGATATTTCTAATGTCTTTTCTGTAAAATTAATTCCTATCTGCAGGCACCAAGAGAAAATTCGCCAACATGTACTACAGAGCGGAGCGTGAAACAAACAACACAACTTCGCACTTACGACGTTCAGACCAGAACCTGTCCTTCAGTAAACAGGACGGAGCGTGAAGCTGGCCACTAAATTTCACCTAATACAAAATTAAGAATTAGTGGTGATATAGTTATATTCGTCTAAGTGTTTATATATAAAGTGCACCATTGTACAGGCACTGAGGCTCTGTACAGGCCGTACGGCCCATAGGGGGAGTAGAGGTATAGCTCTACTCTTTCATGACCAAAGACACTAGAAGAGGTGAGGGGTCAGCGTTACGCCCCGGCCGCTCTTTACTCCCGGAAAAGACCCGGTACCCATTGTGCAGGAGGCTGGGTTGGCCCCAGGGCCGGTCTGGACAGGTGCGGATAATCTCGCCTCCCATCGGGTTTCGATCCCAGGACCGTCCAGCCCGTAGCTAGTCGCTATACCAACTACGCTACCTGGCCCACATATGTGTATATATATATATACTCACATAATCTCACGTTTAGAGTACACGGAAAAATCCCCGAATGCAAGCCGTGATAGATACCAAAAGGCACTTTGTCCTCCAAGTAAAGTGCCCTTCCTTATTGATCGCTTGCAAACTTCGGATAGTTCAAAGCGCATGTGCTAAAAGTGCACAGTTTGCAGTATCCGGGAAGTATCTTGAATGAAAGCCGCAGATACAAACGATAATGCAAGTTATTAGCTACTTAAAATAACCCTGATTTTCGATCGATTATAACCTAACGAAAGAAGGAGCATTTAATTTGCCGGCAACACGAATATATTGTCAGCGCTATTTAAACCCTCGCCAATGATGAATGTAGACAGACCACTGTCTGTATATATTTTGCAATGTAGAGGAAATGAGATCTCAATTCGTCATGTAAAATGAAGCGCAAGTTTTTTTTTATTTATTTTGTAATTTCTAGTGCAGTATACACGAAAATTAAAGTGTGTTATGGACTAGAAGAAATCTTTGTCTGTAGAATTACAGGAATAGTAATTGATGGTGTTATTTAAAACATAAAATCCCATTACAGGCCAGGACAGGTGGTGAGGTTTCCAGGAGGTTAAGGCTCTCAGATTTTAAGACAATCGGCACATGAAAGTGGTAAGGTTGTCACCCCTACGCACCGGCCACTTTTATGGCCCACGAAATATTTCTGGTACTCATTTCTGTTAGAGGTTGAGTCAACCTCAGGTCCATAATGCAGCCAGAAGGATTATATCAATGAATAATTTCGATGACACCATCGGGTATCGAACGTGCGAATTTCCGGCTTGTAGCGCAATGCCTAAACCAACTGCGCCACCGCGTGCACCAATCAATTGTGTTATCTGGTTTAATACGCATAATACTCAGCAATACCGGTTGAGGCGCTGTGTGCCTATGTCACAAGTGCCTCACGTCAATGGATGGCAGCACATATAGGCGCGTTGCCATGGATTAGCATTTACTGACTAACTAATTCTGGTTTTATTATCTATGGAAAAAAAAGCTTGATTCCTGCTGAGAGAGGAACTTGGCTTTGTTCTTTTGGCGTATGGCATTTGAAGAGCATAAATTCGAGATAGCAATGTGTGTCGTGTAAAAGTGATTTCAGATAAATATTCTTTTTCAGCAGTAACTGAAGTCGGTACATTGCTGAACAGCGGGCACGATTAGCCGCTGGCCAACACGTGTGTCGCTGCACTCGTGGCGGTGCGCGATTGCAGACGGACAAAGGTTACAAAGGACGGACGAAGGTTAGATAGGTTTTATGCTATTTGTATATTGTGAATTGTGTATATTAAATGATTTTCAACTGATATACGTCAGATTGCTATTTTGCTTTTAAGTTATTTGTAAGAGGGATACTCATTACTCAATTCGTTTTTATTTCATCACGTTTTCATGTTTACACAGGTTAGATTGGTTTTATGTTATTTATGTGTATCCTACAATAGGGAAGGTCTAAGGTTAGATTGGCTTTCTGTTATTTATGTATATCCTACCATAGGGCAGGACTAAAGTTAGATTGGTTTTTTGTTATTTATGTATATCCTACAATACGGAAGGACAAAGTTTAGATTGGTTTCCTGTTATTTGTATATTTTTAATCATAAGTGTTCCGTTCAGTTCTTTTCCCTCGTTTTTTGTGCATTACCCACAGTGGAACGTACTTCCTTTACCGGTCATCTACATATTTTGGCGCCCATCAGTAGCTTGTCTTATAACGTGCCTCTTCTTTAAATGATATTATAGTGCAAAAATACAAGACTTCGTTAAGTAGTAGTATCTACAACGTCTGCAGGGATGTCGAAGTCATCGTATGGACGTCGAATGTTGCGGGAAGAAGGTGGTCCGAAAACGGCTTTTCTCTACTATCTTCCCTCCCTTCAAGTAAGCGCGCACTAGTATCGGCTGCTACTGCCTCCCTTCCGTTAAGTCACACTACCACTCGATGGCAACACGGAAATATCCCTGTCGCGGATGAATTTGCGTCGGCGGTAATCTTGTGCACGCTATTGAGTATTCCATCTACTGGATTTTCGAGTCTACTGTGGTATGTTTCCTTTTGACTTTATTTTGAGATTTGTATGATACTTGTTCATCAAAATTAGTTCCATTTCTTGCTGAGTTGGTGCTTATACCCTTGATGCTAAAGTAGCGCTACAAATATTCTCTGTCTTTATCCTAACTATTGTTGTAGCCACATTATTCAGATGATGAGAGATGACATTTTACATTCTCACGTGCTCAAAATTAATATCAGTGGCATTGTCTTCCCCTTTTAACAAACGTTGCAATGAAATTATTACATACTCTCCTGTTTGATTGTCTCATTATTCCTTGCAGTTACAGTTGCCTTCAAAATCCTTAAACATTTGATGACTTTTACACATTTAACAGTTCATAATATTTCCCATTTTTTAGAAATATTAATGATGCATTTATCAGGAAGTGATGGTCTAGGATCCAAGTAATGGAACTTTTTCGCCTTTTAGTCAAGTGCACTGTGAACGGCCCTTTGATTCTTACAGATGTTGTAAATACATTTTTAAACACTACTTACAGTCATGTTTGTTTTCAGGATGTGGGCAGATACTTCAGAACTGTGGCAGTATATGTGTAACATTCTTAGAGCCAATTTCTTACATAACTGGCAATCCATTATTTGTGATAATGAAGTTTTAAAGTCTCTTGCTACAGAAATGCCAAGCATATTCCTACAGAGAGACAAAGAAGTATTTTCAACTCTTACAAATCTTGGTAAGTGTGTTACAAAGAAAATTAATTTATCAGCTTCTTTTGTGATGTCTGTATTATCCTGTTTATAGTACGTAAGTTACATAAAGACAATCAGGACTTGGTTGCATGCAGATGTTTTCCTTGTCACTGCAACTTATTTTATGCATAGAAATATTCCTTTACCCAAAATTATGTGCAATGGAATTTCTTAGAATTTCCAGCATGTAAAACTGGCAGTTATTGGGTACATGTTTCGAATTTTTACTATGGTGTGCCTGAGCATTGTGTTACAATATCTGTTTTTATACAGGTAGTTAGTGTGCTAATTATCAAAGTATTTTCTGGTTTTAAAATACACGCAGACATATCTCTGTTTCTTTCCCAAGGTGAACGCCATATACAGGCAAACTCTTGCCACTAAGCAACGAGAATTGTACCGTAATAGGTCTCCTACTGATCGAATGATGTTAGCTTTTCATGTACTGAAGGAAGATAGGAATATAAGGGGAAGTATACAGTATACAAATCATCTATGGAATATATGTATGTATATATGTTTGAATATATGTATGTAACATGTTTGAGTTATGAGAGACATGCCGTGCAATGTACCGATTGGGATTTGCTTATCCATTAAACTAGCTGGGTAATGCAAGAATTGAAATTTTGATGGATTAAAAGAATGATAAAATATTGCGTGTGGCTTCCACATGATTCATACAATGTATTCATGCTAAGCTGAATTTTGTATACACCCAAAAATATGTGGCCAAAAGACTTGGCAGACCCTCAGGAAAACAAATATTTGATTAGGGTACTGCTGGACATGTGGACAGCTATGTTAAGCAACTGACAGGGAGGCAAGAGTGGGAGAAGCTAACTTGCTTCATTTGAGGCCTTCCTTTAGTAAATGCCATATGTGACTAATTCCCTAATGGTGGGGACACAATAGCAGTCTGAAATAATGTAATTCTCTACTGAATTCATGTGGCTGTTTATTGAAAAGGATTTTGTGATTAAAACGTGTTAAAATGAAACCTGCAGTAAATCCTAACAGGCCAGCAATTTAATGGTGCATTCTTTATTTAAAGCAGTAAGATGCCTTATCACCAAAGTAGAATTAGCTTAGTTCAGCTATAAACATGAGAAACTGGAACTGAATGGCGTACATGTTTGTTACTTGTGTGTGCTGCTGGTCTTGATCTCTTGGTTGAAGGTATAAATGTTATAAACAAATTTTGAATGGTGTAGTGGACCCTAATAAGTGGTTCAATTTCCATTTGAGAGTAAAGAAATCTATGAATATCGTAATGTCCCGTCTCCTGATGGCATGAAAAGTTATGATGTTTTTGGTTTTGCTATTCCTGTGTGAACTGGCATTATAGAAAATCTAACACAAGTAGGGTCATTTGACAAAATTCCCAATCTATATATTCAAACTGGCCACTGAAATCTCATAAAACTGTGCTCACTGACACAATATTTTGCATAATGCAAACAACTTTGACTTATATATCTGTTGCATTATTGTCAATATTCATTAACAGAACACAAGTAATAGCAGATGTGACTGTATAACCGTCGTTAAAAGTTTCATTCAGATTGTGGCAGAGATCAAATTAACAAGTAGGAAGTATAGATTCTATCATCAAGAAATTGACAGCAGAGCATTTTCTGGCAACAGTTTATACTGCTTATTCCTGCTTGCTGTCGCTATATTATTTCTTACAATAAAGTGTGAGCAAGATGAGGTGAATTATATCTCAGTGTGTCCATTATTGAATGAATTGTTTCAATATCCAGAAATGCTGGTTACCTTTCATCACCTCCATATTTCTGTCGATCTGTCCAGTTAAAGAGTTCCACTGTGGTGAATGGACATTTCGTTTTGTTGTTGGATTGTGTGAAACTCTTGTATGGGTGACTGTCTGGAAGTAATTGCAGAGACAAATAAATACCTGTTCATGTCTCATCACCAGAATGCCAGATATATATAAATATGTGAGTAATGTTAAGTGAAGGATTTTTTTCTTTCCACCAAATACAGCATAAAGAATAATGTAAAATAAACTTTACATGTCATTTTTATGGCCTTAGGAACACAGGAAGAAGAAAGGAGATTGAGTGTGTTTGAGAATATGGTGCTGAGGAATAAATTAGAACCTAAAGGGGGAGATGTAACTGTAGTCTTGAGAAGAATGCATTATTTATACGTTTTATTGTGCATTATTGCACTGTTTGAATCACACATTATGAAATGTGTGTTTCAGATGTTAGAAATGTTATTTGCATACAAAAACCTAACTTGGGAAACTTGTGAGAAGACCTAACTTGGGAGGCTGGAGTGTGGATGGTAGAATTAGATTGAAAATTATGTTAAAGGAATTGGTTATGAGAATGTTGACTGGATCTCTTAGATCAGGATGCTGTTTGCTGGCAAACTATGTAATAGAGTAGTGGAACGTTTGTTCTTGGTCAGCAGTAAATGTCTTGATCAGCTGAGGGACTGTGATACTATCACACAGTACCGTAGTGCTTTGAATTGTGTAAGTATGTGGCAAGCAGTGCAGACATTACAATGTCCTACTGAAGATTCAGTTCTTCTGTGTTGTTGTGACATGATGACTGGTAAACTGACACGAGTGTTTTGAAGAAAGCAGATAATACACTTATTTAAAATGTCAGTAAATATTAAGAAGCTGAAATATCACATCATCCCTCAATAGTTCAACTGTCAGCAACACCACCAACCACTGTGAGAATCTGTAATCTCGCTTACGTTCTCTTACTTAAAAGTCTGCATCCATGAACACTGGTCTTTTGAAGGTTAATCTTGAATGTTGCTGCTTATTTTTTCTCACATAACCTCAATGTGCTGCTGGTAGAAATAAAATATTACGTTTGCATTACATTCTTTAGTAATAAATATTCTAATTTTCCTGTTTGCTGGTCGCCCTACGTATTGAGGTAATATTGCTTAAGTATACAAAAACAGGGTGTTCAACTTAAAAGTGAACCGTTAACTAAGCCGTGAATATTTCACGTCAGATGCTTTTTATAATCGTTCTGCTTGTATGACATTATACTACTACATGTGCAGGAGTTGGTAAGACTGTTGCAGGAGAGGGGAGAACCGGTCTTGGCCATTCGTATCAGTTGAATCTACCGACAGTGAGTGCTGGTTTTTGAACAACGCCATTTTTTACGCTTTCATAATGCGGTTAACAGTGGAAGAACGTGTATTTATTTTGGAAAGCTATTTAAAAACGATGTCTTACGCCCACTGTAGAAAACGTTTCTTTGAAAAATTTAGAAGGCAAGCGCCAGTAAAAAGTGTTATTGCGAAAATTATTAAAAAATTCCGTGAAACAGGTTCACTTTTGGACAAGAATCGTAATCGGCAGAAGTCATTGTTAACACCAGGGATACTGCAAGATATTCAAACGGCTATTACAAGATCTCCTCACAATTCTTTGCGAAAATTAAGTGTACAAACGTATATTTCGTCAGGTTCAGCCCATACTGCGGTGAGGAAGATGCTGAAATTTTACTCATAACCAATGCAGGTTTTTCACGAACTAATTCCTGGAGACTGCGCTAAAAGAGTTAACTACTGAGAATGGTTTAAAAACCTAATTCTTGACAACATTGGTGTTTTAGATCAGGTGTTTTTTACAGACAGAGCGTGGTTCCACCTTAATGGTTACGTAAATATCCAAAACTACCGAACATGGAGAACTGAAAACCCACATAATTACACTAAAAATGCTTTGCATCCACAGAAATTAGGCGTGTGGTGTGCCATTTCGAGGCGTCGAATAATTGGACCTTTATTTTTTGAAACCAATATAAATGCTGAAACCTACCAAGAACTTATCCAACAATTCATCGCATTGCTGCAAATGGATGAATGTAACTGTTGGTTCCAGCAAGACAGTGCAACTGCTCATACTGCTGCCTCTACTATGGAGATTCTGCATGAATTTTTCGGCGAAAACTTAATTTTTAAAGGATTTTGGCCACCAAGATCCCCTGATCTTTCTAGTCCAGACTTCTTTTTCTGGAGTTACTTGAAAGACAATGTTTATCGGAGCAATCCGTGAGACCCAAACAGTTGAAGATGAATATTACTCGTGCCATCGAAGAAGTAAATGAAAGAACGCTAAAAAAATTGCGAGGAACATGGTGAAAACGGTCGATAAGGGCACTGAAATAGACATCATTTTCAACACTTACTGTAAATACAGGTTAGTTGTGTAATATAACATGTAAATCTTAGTAAATATATTACTCATATTAAAAGACGCTCCACATTTCAGTTGAACACTGTAGCATGCCATGGGAAGGATAGTCGAGTTAAGAAAAGACTCCAGAGCATTTACTGAAACAGGTAACATTGCAGTCTAACTGAATGGGACTGGATGCATACAGTAGGGTTTTATAAATGGAATGGATGTTTAAATGTACGTAAATGAGCTCTAGCAGTACACATTCCATATTTTCCAGAATGAAAAACTATTGTTTTAAGGTGATCCCCAAAATAAAACACCTTTGCCAAGGGAGAATATATTTATCCAAATCTAAGATGACCCCTAAAAAGTTAAATGTCTGCCAATAAAATATATTTTACTACTAATATTAGTTAATATCAAAAGCATGTCAGATTTTGTCTTTTCTTACCAATCAGTATAATTATCTTCATCTTCACACGCAACGCCTTCTTCTTCCTCACACTCTCTCCTAACATTCCCATCCTCTTCACTGCCATTCCACAACATATCCTCATCAGCCTCACCCATTGCAGTGGATACACTGCAGCACTTCTTGAAATTTTTCACAAGCATTTCTGGTAAGATTTTGTCCCATTGTTATGATCCTCTTTGGCTAAACCATACATTTATTTACATTGGATTACTTGGTATGAAAGAGTTACTTTGTACAATCGACAAATAATGATAGAATTGAGAAAGAAACATACGCAACAGATTAGGGCCACAGTAATTTGTACCAGCTTCCCGATGCCCCCTCAATGGCACTGATCTTATTGACTGTGAGCGTTTGGTGCTATAAAGGAAGATCTGATCCTTCGTCAGGTGAAAATGCACGAAACGTCCCAAATTGCATCGACCACAGAAAGAAAGCATTCTGCAAGTTGGCTGAGTTAATTTTATACATAGAAGTCGCTTAAATTGTTAGGGGCTCAGGTCGCTGTGTGACCATTTACACTTCAATTTTGAAGATAAATACATTATAAGAATATAAAGATAAACAATAAACACTCCACATGGTTAAAAAATTTCTATGTTGAATGAAGATGAAAGTGCTCACAAAATAGAGCATAATATTTAAGTCTCTGAAAACAACCGTTTGCAAAAACATCCTACAGGATTCCAAGCAAAGTACTTCAAAAGATGATACTCTGTGCTCTGTAACATCATCATATGTAATGATGTAGAGTGCTTCATGGCCATCTGAATTATAATTCAGAACCCAAGAAAGAAACTCTAATAAGAAAGGACGTAAAAGAATTACAAATGATTATACGACTTTTGCGGGTACAGGGAACATAGAACAAATGAAGAAAGAGTGGAAATCTGACATTGAGGGAAGAAGATAGGCTGAGGGTGTTTGAGAATATTTGGACTTCAGAGGGACCAGTTAAAAAGGGAATCAAGAAAAATATATAATGTAGAGTTTAAAAGTACGCTTCACCAAATATTATTCGGCTTATCAAACAAAAAAGAAAGATAGGAGGGGCATGTAGCACGTATGGCAGAAAGGAGAGGTGCATTCAGGGTTCTGGTGGGGAGTCCTGGAGGAAGAAGATCACTTGGTAGCCCCAGGATTAGATGGGAGTATAATATTAAAATATATCTTCAGGAAGTGGGGTGGAGAGCCATGGACTGGATTGATCTTGCTCAGAATAAGGACAGGTGGAGAGCAGTTGTAAGCGTGGTACTTCAGCTTCCATAAAACGAGGGGAATGCCTTGACTAGCTGAAAACCGGTTAGCTACTCAAATAGACTCCGCTCCATGGAGTAGGTGTAAATCAAAGAGGGTATTTATGCAGGTACTTACAGAAATGTGTATGTAATTTGGTCTCCATTAGTGTAAGCTTTCAACTCAAAAGTGTTGTGTAATTTTGTCACTCGAACTACAATTTTTTGCCATTAGATGGGCACCATATTCGCAATATACTGTTCTGTATAACAGATCTCACTAAGAACCACACACCTCCACCCTCCACAGTCAGTACTTCTCGTGTGCTGTTATTACTAATTGTATTTGTGCTGTGGAGTGCCATTTGCAGCTCGATACAAATGAAACAAAGACAGACACCAAAGGCTCCCTAACCACAGCACAGTTCCATGGTTCTGTTTCTGTGATTCTAGGCGAAATCCAGACACTGTAATACATGCAGAATACATGTGAGTCATCACAGACATGCTTGGGTATGTCTACAAATTACTAAACCTCAGAAGTCATTATGGTCAGGAACTTGTTACAGGCAGATTGTTGTGCAAACTATTACCGTTCTTTCGCGTTTGTACGAAGCAATGAAAGGAATTTATTATACGCATTACATTTCTACAAAACAAATCAGAAAACGTGGGAGTAAGCAGGAAAAAATTGACACTATTATGCAGTATATATGAGAAATTCTCTTTGATAAACTTTATCAAATATAAAATTGAAATCTACAACACAAACATTTGAAAATATTATTAAATCCCTTAAGCATATTAGTACATATGGATGTGCTTAAATCCCTTATAATTTACTTAAAATAATCTTGGTTTACATTAGCTCATCTTTAAATCATACATGTAATACGCCTTTGTAATCAGGAAATTTTACTCAACGCATAAAATAATCTGTAGTGAAACTATTATACACGTGTAATGAAGGTGGGAGAGTTTGAATTTCTACCTACAGACCAGTATCTCTGATGACGTCGTATTGAAGTGTCTTTGAAAAGCTTATGTACAGTAGGCTATACGGACACTTAAACGATTACAACTTATTGGTTGACGAACAGATTGGATTTAGGAAAAATCTAACAACTTAAAAAAACTATGAATTATTTAATGAAATGTGTTTTAATGACATATTTATTGTGGGAGGGATTTTCTGTGATATAAAAAAGCCTTTGTTTGTATTAAACACAATTTATTGTCGAAATTATAGTTTCATGGAATAACTATGAAAAACTGATGAATGGACTAAATCATTTGAGGTGAGACATCCCCGTTGTGTGATACAAATATCATAAAATGAAGTAAAAAGCAGTCGAAACACAACTAAAGGTATGTTAGCCAAGATGTCGGGCTAAGTGAACTACAAGGCCGAAACATGTAGTTCACTTAGCCCGACATCTTGGCTAATATACATTTAGTTGTGTTTCGACTGTCTTTTACTTCATTTTAGGACCAAATCATACCTTGGAAATATGTACCAAAAACTGGAGTTCAAAAATAACATTTTAATGGTGAGACGTTTTAAAACTTGGGAGTTATAAAACACTGTGTTCTACAAGAATCAATTTTAGGTCCTTTACTTCTTCTTCATTATGTAAATGATTTATTAATAACTGTAAATGTAAAATCTAAAATAATTTTATTTGCCGATGTTACTAATATTATACTTATCAAAATTTCTAAAATCGAATATTTTAAATATGATATAACAATTGAATTTGAACACTTAAATAAATAGTTGAAAATCAATAGACGCTCTTTGAATTTTGATAAAACCCGTTTCATGCAATTCACAACTACAAATAGTCCTCAAATTAAACTGGACATTAATTGTTGTTACAAATTAACTTCAAAATCTTATGACACAAACTTTCTTGGAATACATGTGTTAGACAATACTCTGGATTTGAAAATATCTACTGAAGAAATTACACCCATTTTATATGCAGTCTTCTATGCGGAGAGATCAGTTAAGCTCATTAAACTACATGAACACTGAAGCTGATTTACTATTCTTATTTTCATTCCATTATGAATTATCGGTTAACATTTTAGGGGAATTCTTCATATGGTGCAAGATTTTTTAAGCACAAAAGAGTATAATTAGAATTATTACAGAGTGCAGAATTAGAGACATATTTAGAGATTTATTTAAAAATCTGAAAATTCTACATCTCCAGTCACAACGTATAATATCACTTATTTGTCGTTAACAACAAAAATAATTTTCAAATTATATTATGATGTCTATCACATAAACACTGGACTAAAAAAAGTAACTCACCAACGTTCATCAAATTTTTATTAACCTTACCAGTGTCATGGGGATACCAATCTCAATGGGAATATTATGCCAGAACTACCTCCTGACTGAACCATAAGCTTTCTTGAGATCTGTAGGGAACTGATGCCCTGCTTCCTTGTACTCCTATTTTTTCTAAAGTATTTGCCAAATGCAGAATTTATGATCAGTAGTTGACCTGTTGCGTCGAAATCACATTGATGGTCCCCAGTGTTTCCCTCTGCATATGGAGTTAACCTTGACAGAAGAATGTTGGATAAAATTTGTACATATTTGATAGAAGTGTTATGCCTCTATTCATATAATTAGCACAATTTCTTTTATCGTCCTTCTTACACACATGTACAATGATCGACGACTCCTTCCACTCCTCAGGCAATTCCTCCTGATTCCAAATCGAATTAATAAGTTTATGGATCTCACAGCCAAATGTTCTACCCCCTGCTTTAAAAAT
>Ga0268261_10002599_pt1 | contig 12978 bp, 9 predicted proteins | sample TergutNc150P1_FD_190353 | JGI IMG/M metagenome (GOLD analysis project Ga0268261, IMG submission 190353) | Nasutitermes corniger P1 segment gut microbial community from laboratory colony in Florida, USA - Nc150 P1 (SPAdes) (version 2) | ecosystem: Host-associated > Arthropoda: Insects > Digestive... | reverse complement strand
CAGACAAATATCCATGCCCCCGGTGGGATTCGAACCCAAGATCTCAGCAGGCGAGCGGCCTCAGGCCGCTCGCCTGCTGAGATCTTGCAAGTTTTCTTGCTCATGGAGAATCTGCACCTGGTGCTGATACGTGCTGGACTACTACTCATGGATTTGCATCAACTAGTATTTTCCATAAATTAGGCAGATAAGATGTGTTTGTGTTTCTTCAAATTACATCATGTTGACTTTCATCTTGTTTCAGCCTCTTTGATGATAATGAAGGGGAAGATATCCTTTCACCAAACCTTGACCAGCTTGTAGCCAGTCACATAAGAAGTAATGATGGACCAGGAACTAATTTGATGTCTGATGGCTTTAGCAGTGTTGGCAATAATGGGAAGTGGAAACATCCTAGTTTTGCAGTTTCAGACTTTGATACTGATGATGATGACTATGCAGCAGACAGTGATGATTGCTCTGTTTGAAATGTGTAAAACTTCCCATGCTTTAGTTTTATTGTTGTAATGTGTCCCTTTAATACCAGCAGGTTGTTAGAACTTAACACATATAGCATGTTATACTTGGTCAGGATTTCTGCTGACTGTGTATCATGTGCAAAACTATCATGACTGGACATTCAGAGTATTTGGAGTACAGTTATTCACTGCTTTTGCAACATAAACTGTACATTCACTGCTAGTTTGCAGGCTGAAGACAGAACTAACATCAGGAATAGAGTGATCTTCCAATCACAGTGATATTTGAACATTCATAGTTTTCAGAAGTGCACTTGTACTGTTCAAGTAACCTGAAAGGTTTTCAATTGTGTGTCTGACTTAGTTATTTTTGTAATTTATGAATTGTCACAAATATGAAGTGAAGGTGTGTACTAGTGATTTTAGTGACTTGTTTAAATTTAAAAAGAGCTTTCTTTTATACTCTACAGATCTTCTTCCATTTGTGCAGAATTTGTGTTCATTTCTCAGGAATACAGTTTGAAACAGGTGATTGGATTTATTCCAAATTTTTGAACATATGAAGCTTCCAATATCATGAAAAATTACTGTAGTGAAACAAGAATATAGACTGCAATTGCAAGTTTTGTAGACTGTTTTGCACGTGTTTTGGAGGCAGTTATTTAATCCAGTGCTTTTTTACTTTTGAAAATGTATATATATTCAATAACAGTAGTGATGAGCACATCACCAAAATCTTAAATTACAAAGAAATGATATGAAGTTTCTTGACAGTTTAAATTTCATTACAAGTTGTTGTTGATAGAGGGAATATTTTTTCTCACTCAGTTTGCAGCCTTTTGAAAGCTCAGATTTTATTTAAAAAATTAGTATTGGGTTCATTAAGCATTTCTGTTGGCACTGAGGCAGGAGTAAAGACAGTCTTCACTTAGAGGTTGTAAAATTAGAAGCAAGATTTCAGTAAACATGTTATTTGTTAAAATTATAATACAGCATTACAAAAATACCAGTCATAAATTAAAAAAGACTTTATATATTTATTAAAATTGAAATGCTCTTACTTTGTCATGAAATGTTGGAAATTATCCATGTAGCATTAATTGAGAAGTGTGGCGTCTGTAGAGCTTTTACTTATTCAGCATACAAATCATATGGTTTTATAAGTGATAAAAACTGTGACATCATGATAATGATTAGGAAGCAAAACATGTTACACAAGAGCTTGGAGAAGAGTAATCTATGACACAAAATCCAAAGAACACAATTTTCCAGGGCTAAACTTTCTGCGTGCTCAGGTATGTGTGTTTTAAAAAAACCATTGCTGAAATTTGCAACAAACCAGCGTGTTGTATGATACATGGAATTACTGAAGTATATTGGCTTAACTTCTAAAGAACTCTATCTTCCATTTTCCATTTATATTAGTATCAAATATAGATCAAGTGTAAGTTACTTGATTCCACACACATTCTAAGAATTCCAGAAGGTTTCTTTTTGTTTTTGTTTTGTGAATGTGTAACGCCAAATCTCTTCAAGCTTCCTGCAGTATTACTAAATGCTGATTGTGTACATGTTAAATTAAGTCAAAAAATACCATCGGCTGTACTAAGTAGAGCCACATTTCACTGTATAGGGGAGTCAAGCTGATATTCATGTAGATCCACTGCATATTTCTTTTTAATACGTGACTGAAACGTTTTAAAAGTACACACATAAAATTAATGTAGAAATATGTGTGTGTCTGTGCAGATGACACTGTTGATATAACATCAAATTAACATGCCAGTATCTCTAAAGGAGACAAAAGACTGGGTGTGAATGGGCATGTTGTGGGAGAAGATTTATCATATCCAAAAACACAAGTACCATACTTTACAACACTCCATTTGAGGTTGTACCCAAGAATGACTGACAATATGCAGTAGTCCAGTTGTATGTAAATCAGTGTTATAACTATGACACATGTAACATTATAAACAGCTCATTAGATTGTAGACTGTAGTACAAAGGCAGCAGTGATTCTGGACCACCAGAACACATTGTTATGAAGTCTGGTAGCTCTCTAGAAGTGTGACTGATTTATTATGTAAGTATTAAAGTATTATTAATATAATAAAGTTTAAAGAACCTGAAGAAACTGTAGATAATTTATGTTATCAAATTTAATGGTAAATGTTACTGTAATACCAATGCCTATTCGGCAATTTCCTTGTCTGAGTGTGTGAGTGTAAAAATGTGTATTTACATCACATTTATTTTCCACTTCTTTATTAGAAAGCAGTTGGCAGAATGTATATGAATAGTCTTGGAACTAAAACATCACATCCTGTTACTCTGTACCAGTAATAGAACTACTCTTGTTCTAGTCCAGGTGTGTGCAAATTAACTTCAGAGTGCTGTGCACCTCTTTTAGCCATACTACATGAAATCCAAAGAGGACTTTTTTATACTTGTTAATAGTTGAACGTAATAAAGCTGTAATTTTCTGTTTTAAGTCCTACAGTAATATTATTGTTAGTTATATGAAGATGAATTAGCTTTCTTTTGTTGTTAGAACATTGTTATATATACGGTATACCACCATGTTATATGTCTTCAATTTTTTTTTTTAATATTGAAAAATAGTTGTAACCAATGTTAACTGAATAATTTAGAAACATACTACATGAATTGTCATAGACAGTATCCTTATTGTGTTAATTAAATGTTATCACTGGTAATATTTTATACAGCATAGGAAATAAATTTAATGTAATTATAAACTTTTTACTTTGTTAGATGTTTACAATTGATGTTTGTTATGATACATACTGGTGCTGCAAATGGTTTTGAAAGTATTATATTAATTATGATGATTATGATAACAACAACAACATATGACCCATACAAATGATAATTATTTGGCTACTGAAATAAGGCATAATAATGAAGAAAGCTGACCAGTGACAGCTTGACTCTTGTACTGGTGTCCACTTTGTCTCTATTTTTAGAGGAATTTATAGCAGAGTGTTAGCAAAACACTGAACGAAAAACTAAACAGTTCTTTGTATTGAAGTTTATGGATATATTATACCAAGCATTTTTAAACTGTACTAATCTGTTTGAAATGAATAATATAAAAATAATAACAAGAGAATGTTCAGTGTATTAGAAGAGACTGGAAATGTTGTGCATAATGTTAAATATTTACATATGAAACATTTCTAGAATTATATGCACCAGTACCATAACACAGTAGTGCTGATTGACCAATAGCTCAGATTCAGTATTGCTCCTATATTTGCATTTGCCTTTAGTTTGAGATAAGAAATATCCAGCAACAGTTCATGTCCTAAAACAAGTTCCCACTTTCTTTTACATGGGAACCAGGGTACTTAGTATAGCTCTATCATTAACATGCTGTCAGTTACATTTAATTAAAATATGTCTGTACATTTATGACTATAAAATCTTTTGTAGTGTTTCTACTCTGGATATATAAACTTTTAAAATGGTACTGAATGTTACTTCATTTTCCAAGAGTTACCTTGTCCTTTACATATTGCCTCTTCACAGAGCAAGTGCTGTCATGCCTCAGTTCATTCTTCTTACGCTTTGATAAATGCCCCAGCTGGAGAAAAGTAAAATACCACTGAAAGTACAGTGGGAAACAAGGAAAGGAAAGGTCTGTTTATGAAATAAATCATTATTAACCACTGCCTATCTGACTGGGACAACTGCACAATTGATTATCTTACTTTTAACTTCATCATTCATACTTATTTCCATGTGCAACACACATTTCGCTGAAGAATACCATTATACACATCACATATTCCTATTCTTGTTACTTAAATTAATTTTTCTTATAGATATCTATTTACACCAGACTCAATTTTATGGCTATGGCTGCATACACATCAATTTAAGCTTGGGTGGAAATGTACGAGTACAGTTGCCTGATATGTGACCTACGGAGGAAGGTCCAGTTTTCCAGGAACAAATTACATTATCCATCCTGTACTACCTAGTTCATTGCATTTTTACACGTGGAAGTGAAAAGAAATTTGGAAAGCAGTATGGGCAATTGTAAGTTCACACCTGCATGTATATAAATATAGTGTTATTCTATTGAATGTTGTTTCTCCAAGTTCTGTTTATTGTTGCTGTAGTTTTTGAAATGTACCTCAGACAGTGTAGATCTGGCAACAGTGGAAGCTTAAATTGCTGTGGCTGCAGCTACATTTGAATTTTTACACACTACTTCTGTATGTGAAATATAAAGGCTTGTAGATGAATACAGTATACTGAATTGCTTGGCGTCATTAACATATAATTTAAGGCTAAAGAATTATGATTACATTTTATTTATTGATTAATCACTTCAGCTGTTACTTTAAATTCAGTTTGTGTTCCGTCCAGGATCACATGCATCATTCTTGCATCCAGAAGCTGTAAGAATTCAATACAGTGCTGTGATCTTTGCAGAAACACAAGAACAATGTCACACAGCTGTCACATAGCCCAAACAAATTGAGTATAACAAATGCAGCATGGCACTGAGATTTAAAATTTTTCTCTGCTATACTAAGCAGGAAAAGATTAGTCCAATTTTGAGACTAGATTCTCACAGCAGCGACAACAAAGATTACTGTTGTCTAGAACATAATGCAGGGTACTATTCAACGTTGCATGGAAATGGAATTGATATGTCCTTCCTTCATCGTGACTCGCTCTCTGACACAAGAATTGTGACACTTCTTCTAAACATCCAGGTCTTGAACCAATATAAGTAACATTTAAGTTCAGGTTATATGTGAAAGATTATGTAGTTTGTTTTTGCTACCTGTTGGTCATCTGGGGCCACACTCTCAAGAATCTGAACTTGAACATAAAGAAATAAATTTCTGGTTAAATATGCAAGCCTCTTACTGTAAGGAAGCAGTTCTGTGGAAAATTTACAATTATTTCTCCTCATATACCTCCATTTAAAAATGTAATTTGCTTACCGTATACCGTATTGTTATGCTTTAAATTGTCACCTTCAATTTTGCATAGTTTAAAAATCAAAGGGATTTCTATCAATGAAAATTTTCTCTGAATACCTACTTAGGAAAGACATGGGACTACAGGAGGGACAATGTAAGCAGAACAGAAACAGCAGGGTTGATGTTTGTATGGAGTTTTAATAAATGAACAACAAAGGTTAAATCTGAAAGCAGGACATTAGGTATGAAAGGAAGGTTGAAACATTATAAGAATTGTAATTTATGTTAGGGATACATTGTGTAAGGTGCGGGTGACACTTCCTTTAAAAGCAGAGCATCATTTAAGGTTGTACATAAATGACCAGTGGGGTGATGAGGAAATATATATAATGCAGAATATGGAAGGAGTGGATACAGGTACAAGAGGCATGTTTATGGAAGGAAATCAAGAAGAATGAAGAGCACTTAAACAAGTTGGAAAAATTAATGGAGAAAGATAATTTGTTCTCCATATTGATTTGGCTGTTCTTTTTTTTTTTTTTACAGTATAGTACATTAAAACAGATTTTTAATGTCAGTCATCACCTCTAACGCAAAGTACGGGAAACAACTTGGTGAGTGAGAATATCTGTTTTCATTCTGTTATGCAGTATGGATTAATATTTTGGGGGAATTCTTCACATAGTACAACAATTTTTAAACAAAAGAATATACTGAGAATTATTACAGGATGCAGAAGTACAGACTCATTTAGAGATTTATTTAAGAACTGAAAAATTCTGCCTCTTCAATCACAATATATATCACTTCTCTTATTTGTGGTTAACAACAAAAATAAAGTAAAATTCTGATGTCTATAACAAATAGTAAACAAAAATTTAACTTTCACCAACCTTCATCAAATTTACCACTACATCAAAAAGGAGCCTACTCAACTGACATACAAATATGTAATAGTCTCCCACAGAGTATCAAAAATTTAAGTGACAACTCTAAACAATTCATGTCAACCTCAAAGAATGCTCACTCCTTCTGATCTGTAGATTAATATGTATGTAATATTTTCTTGACTTGTTCTGTACCCAAGGTATTAACCTGTTTTGGATTCATGGACTGCAAATATATTCATTTAAATTAAATTCAGTCTTCTTTTGATATTACTATTCATGTGAAAATCACATCCCTTGAAGATCACTAAAGCCAAGACATTTCTGCAACAATACTTATTATTATTATTATTATTATTATTATTATTATTATTATTATTATTATTATTATTATTATTATTATTATTATTATTATTATTATTATTATTATACAATGAGTTATCCTCGTTGACAGGACGCAATGAATATGTTAAATATTATACATGAAATTTTACCACACATGGTGAAAAATTAGGACTTGTAGCTGCAGTCAGTTATATGAACTACTTCATATGAAAGGGCAGAGCCATTATATGCTGTATTTACGCAAGTATATGATGAGAATTTCTTCCCAATTCGTTAATCCGAAAAATGGAGAGGGAAGGGTATGAAGGGGGGGGGGGGGTCACATTGTAATTGCGTACTCATGTAATCGTATTCTGTGCAGGCATTTTCCCAAAGTAAAGAGTATGCTTGGGAGGGGTGGAGTGGTCTTACATCATGTTACATGTAGGTAAATACAGTCTTCCCCCGTAAGTTTCGTTTTCACCATTATTGCTGCCGTGGTCATCACACAACGGCAACATCCTCGGTAAATTGGTGATATGATCTTAATAATTTACCAGGCCGCCATACGCATGCGACTTAGAAAGATGTTCACTGCTTCATGTATGCTAATAATTCAATTTATTTTTGTACATCATTTCACAACTTAAACCTTTAAACGCCGAGTTAAATCCCATCTGCCATCTGCTGGCATTATTAGGATCTCACCCTATACTCCACATTAGCAGGATACGGGTTAATTAGTCACTGACTGAAGAATCTCTGATTCATGCCCCAGCTGTCCTCAGTCTCATGTGTCTTAACGTTGCATGTTTAGATTTATAGACTGCTCCGCTATAATCGCGAACAATTCGCAATTCTAAAATTCTAACTGCCGAATAGTCACGGCACGATCGCTAATTTTGACACTAAAAAAAAAAAATAGATACAACCCAGTGTTTTTGTTGGTTCCATGTGGTTCAATAGCTCCCAACGCAACACGGGAAATCGCACCCCACTGATCTGTGATCGCACCCACCTCCACATGGCTCGAGAAGGAAGATGGCGTCGGCAGTTCCTGTTGTTGCAGGTAATTGTAGAATTTTGAGACGTTTATTGCTTTACTTGTAATGTTCGTAAGAGTTTACTCCTTCGTCCGAAACAGGGTAATCAGTGATTACTGCGTGTGGCATATATGTACCTAAGTACAAGGAAGAAGAGCGTTATTATCTCTTGGTGTGTGCACCATACGTGACAGTAGTAACCTAACAGTGGGCAAATGCAATGACTGAAACATTGGTATAATGCCGTTAAAATGTACGTAATATTATTTCAGTGCGAGGCTCGACAGGGATTTCCATTAATCTTGGTCCTCCCAGTTACGACCTTGTCTCTGCATTTACACGGGATGACAGCAAGTCGTGTAAGGCAATGCTTTTTGACCCACAAGGGAAGTATTTCGCCTGGGTGAATGGGACATGGTAAGTTCATGGCTTATTTACCTCTAGCAATGTTCAGAAGTAGTAATTAATGTGTAGTTTAAGTGTGACTATATTTTAATTTGTAATTTCAGTGTCAAGGTTGTTGCAACTTCAACGTGGAAAGTATTAGCAGAAATTCAGCGACCCAAGGTATCCAATTTAGAATTTTCTCCAAAGGGGACGTATTTAATGACGTGGGAACCTTTCATAGGTGAGTGTAAATGGCCATTTGTCTACATACATATGGAAATACATTGAGGCATTAGTTCCATAACCAACAGCATGGAACAGAAATCTTCCTGATAACGCAGTAGCTGCTGGGTTAGTGAAGAAATTCATTGCCCTTAACGGAAGTGAAGAGTTCATTATCGTAATAATAAATTCCTGTTACTAGTCCACATTCTGAACCAAATGAATCTAGTCCACGTATGGCCCACTTTTCCGTTTGATAGGTTTTAAGATCTATTTTGGTATTATCCTCTCATCACTGCTTAGATTTCCAAGTGGCATTCTTTCTTCAGGTGTTGAAATAGGTAACCCAAGAAGCAGAGGAAGAATGATTTCCTAATTTTTGGTGGATGATTCTTTGGCAGGAAAAACTTGAAGGTAACAGTGGTTTAGGATTTTCTGTATGTAAGGCTATAGGTAAACTTGGAACTGTGGTGATTCAGAAGCGGAAAGTATCTAATGAGAGATGTTTCTTTTCATTATTATAGTTATTTGGTAGAAAACAACAGCAGTCAGTTATGGCAGAAATTGTCTCCAAATAAACTACTAATCACTCATAGAAAAGTCTGAGAAGTGCTGAATTGTAATTGCAGCAGTATACAACATATCATGTATTTCATAGTGTCACATCGCAGAGTCATTAAGTCCATTGCCCAATTTACCAACATTAATGGCTTTAGACCTGCACTGCATTAGAAGTGGGGTTTATTCAGTTCTCCAGTCATGTATGCCCATGCATTGCCCTTCATATTGGACATGAAAAGTGAAGAAAGCTGGCCACATTGGTGCTTAATAATTGTCTTAAAGGTCTCAGTGAATTGACCATTTTTTTACAAGAACACTCTTTGTATAAGCATGTATCTATATCTTGCCTTGGTCAGCACCTAATCGACACACAAGGCAAATGTCACATCTTCTAGTGGCACTGCAGATGAAATATCTACCTACTGTTCACCATAACATTAACAATCATGAATGAATGAGCAAAGTTTGGAGTTCAGATCATTTACTGCCACAGATGAGTGGTTGCATGGCACAACCGTTGTTGATATAGGTTCTTCAGAACAAGCAAAAGCAGGCATGAATTCAAAATACTCTAAAAAATACTAGGTATCATGATAACCTGACACCTGTGACTTGTTGAGACTTGCAAGAAACTCATGCTATGTATTTAAATGTCTTTCAGGTAATAATGATGTTTTTTGTGTTGTTAAAATTTGTATACATATCTTAGTTAGATTTATTATTTACCTTCTTCTGTCCTTAGTAACACAATCTAATCCACAAGGGGGACCAAATCTTCATATATTCAAGTCAGAGTGTGGTGAACTGGTCAAAGACTTTATTCATAAGAAGCAAATTGGATGGTGAGTGAAGACTTTGACTTCCATTATATTTTGAAAAAAGTTTTTGTAGTTAAGGTGACAAGCATCATCAATTCATCCTGTTTAAAGTTTTGAAACAGGTCCCCCATCCCCCTTTTTTGTTTTGTTGTCTTATATTGTAATATTATGCCTGTAAGAGTAAGTGAAATATTTTCATGATACAGACATTTCACACAATATCTGTACTATTTTTTTTTTTTGGTGATGCTGAATATTGAATTGGATATACTGAAAGGAAACATTACTGTGGTGATTTTGAGCAGTTGCAAGTATTTGCAAAATCAGGAATTTCCTGAAATTGAACCATGAGGTCATATGTTTTGCATATATGAAACACATTTCTGCCTAATTTAACATCAATTCTGATGTCAAAGGGTTAATTGGTGATGTGCAGGGATGTAAATGTACATAATAATTGTGCCATTAAGAAGACCATTTCTTTGTAATGTTAAACTTCTCTTTCTTCAACAGTAATGAATTTTAACATCTAGAGACTCCCTTTGGGTTTATTTATAAGAAACATGATTATGCTTGTGCTTATTTATTTCCCTCATGAACACTGCTTGTGCAGTTAGCAGTTGGTTAGGGGCGCAGAGGACCTGTTATTAAGGCCTAGGTGCATCGGGCCCGAAAGGGCTCGAACTCCAATATTATTCTAGCAGTTGGTTGCAGAGGGAATACAGACCATTGTAATTGAGGTTTCAGGCTATCAAGGTGGTGGGAGATGTTATGTCATATAGTTGTGTAGGTGAGTACAAATGTTCCATAGAAACGTGCTGCCCTCATCTTCTGACATGCAGATGAGGGCAGCAGGTTTTCCATGTCTCCCAGACCATATGATACCACATTGCCTCAGAGTGCTGTAGTAGCCTTTTTTATATATTCTGCAGGGAGCCACACTGGAGTTCAGATGAGAAACTTTGTGCGCGGAATGTGAATAATGAAGTACTGTTTTATGATGTACCAAATTTTGATGTTGTGGCACACAAGATTCACATCCAAAAAGTTGCTGACTTCAGCATCTCTCCAGGAACACCTCCATACCATATCCTCTGTTATGTGCCAGGTAAAAAGTCATAGTACTGGAAAATCTCATGAACCTTGTAGTCCTTATTGTGATATAACCTAGGCATATGGCTTGTAAGTGTAATTTTTGTGTTTGAAATTAATAGTGTTTTGTGTTGTAGAAACTTAAAAAAGGGTGTTGATTGATTACTGAAAGTGAGTACAGGGGTATGTTATTGTATAGTGAAAGCTAATTTGACGTGTACTTTTATGGTTCATACTTAACATACTTTTGTAACTATAAATAGCACTAAGGTAAATGACCACAGATATTTTACTTGGTCACAAGATATTGTGATTTTTGATCTAAGGTTAGTATGTATGTACATATGACTCATGACACAGCAATTTGTTGTAACCCACTGATACACATTTTTGCAGGAAACAGAAAAATTTGACCAATCCTGAATAGATGAACACTCAAGCTTGTTATGTTTTTATGAAAATATAAGGACAAACACTTTTTTTTACACAAAATTTTGACAGAAGGTGGTTTGTAACCCAGCTGTCTAGTTATATGTAAATCTCAGTTTGATGAATTGTGTGGTTATGAAAAATTGCCATTTCATGAATGATGTGTGTATGTGTGTCTGCATGTGTATAATTTTATTTATTTATATATTTATTTGGGGTTGGGAAAGTAATGAATTTAGTAGTGACATATTTAGCTGTTCAGTCTTGCTTTAGCTTATGTCAAGTAAAGGTGTGCCTAGAAAAGAAACTGACATTTTCCATGACATTTTGGATGCTTTGTAGTGCAAGGAAATGTGGATGATGCAATTGCCCAAGTATTCTTAAGATTACTTTTTTTTTTTTTTTTTTTTTTTTTTTTTGACATTTTCAGTGTAATATGAGATCCTAGTTGTACATTCATACTGAAAAGAGGTAACATAATGCTCACAGCTTTGTATATTTTAATTTTTATGTGTTTAGGTAGAAGATGATAATATAATAGATTCTGAGCCAGAGGTAGTGATCATTTCCCAAATTGAATCTGCTCCTTAACATCTTGAAGGTACTTAATTTCTGACTACCAGTTCTTTGAACTCTTGTCATATTTTAAGAGTATCTTAACTGTGCTGTATTATGATTTTGTCCTTCCTTCTCATTATGAACCATGAACACACACTTAGTTTTCTCTGTGTTTATTTAGAGACCAACCTCTTCACTAACTTCTAATACAGCTTGTTACCTAAAGGATGCAGGGCAATTTAAAGATACTTGTGAAGTTTTCCACCTAGTTGATGAAGGACTACATCAGTAGTTTGTGTGATCTTACTAGAACCTAACCAGTAGGCTACAGATGCCTTTACCTAATTGTACTGTAGTGATCTTCAGGTTTGTGTGTACTTAACTCCATGAAATATGTAGTTCCTAACTAATGATATGTGTGTATGTATGTATATACGTTTTAAAATTTGTTTCTGTGATTAGGTAACTCAGGGCAGCCATCATTTGGTAGACTGTTCCAGTTTCCGAAGTTTGAGAGTACAAACTCATTGGCAAATAAGAGTTTTTTCCAGGTAACTGTGTTACATATATTTATTTATTGTGGAAAAGAACAGTGAAAACTGTTGCATAGTATGCTGTGCAGCCATTTAGAGCATTGCGCCTACCTTAATCATTTTACGATGACAACAACAACCTTGTGGTGTTGCATTCCCTGTTGCACTTGTAGATCACATAAAGAAAGAATGCACAACTTTTATTGTAGTGAATGTGGTGGCAGCTACATGTTTCAGCTACGTAAAGTGGCCTTCCTGCTGTAATTATCAAAATGTAAAAAGGAGAATTGTATACCTGTAGCCTTGCATGTAATTATAAAAAGTTAATGGATGAGATCTCAGCCTTATGTAAGGTACATATTTACACATAGAAAACATCTTTTCAACATATAAAAAAGTATGGTAAAATTATTAATAATTAGGTGAAACAAGTTTTAAAAATGTTAAGAGAGTCAATAAAAATTTCTTGTTATTGGTTTTCAAGTTGATGAATAGTAGGCAATTTATGTAGCGATCATAAGAGTTGAAATGGTGAGCCATTCGTCTGTGATAATGATCATTAACCCTTAGGCGACTAATGTCATATATATATGGAGCACCCATTCTTGATGTTTCTAGATCACACACAATGACGCAGCACAGTCGGTAGGACTCCTCTGGACGAGCGATCAGCTCGTCGCAGAGACCTCTACCTGACAA
>Ga0268261_10002598_pt1 | contig 12978 bp, 5 predicted proteins | sample TergutNc150P1_FD_190353 | JGI IMG/M metagenome (GOLD analysis project Ga0268261, IMG submission 190353) | Nasutitermes corniger P1 segment gut microbial community from laboratory colony in Florida, USA - Nc150 P1 (SPAdes) (version 2) | ecosystem: Host-associated > Arthropoda: Insects > Digestive... | reverse complement strand
GCTGATCACTCGTCCAGAGGAGTCCTACCGACTGTGCTGCGTCGTTGTGTGTGATCTAGAAACATCAAGAATAGGCACTCCATATATATATATATGACATTAGTAGCCTAAGGGTTAATGATTTAACCCTTATCCTGCTAACGTGGAGAAAATGGTGAGCTAATGATGCCAGCAAATAGCAGATGGGATTTAATTCAGGGTTTAAAGGGTTAATCCATCCTCTACGTTTATTCACATTATTGTTAGTGCAGTTTTACATATTCTAATTTACAGATGATAGTCTACTGGGTTATGATATTGCCAGTTCATAGGTTGGCATCAGTGTGGCAGAGGAACATGTTCTTTCCATCTTATGGGTGGGCAGAATTACTGTATCCAGGTAGATGCTGAAGTCTGCATCTGCAGGAGAGATGGAGTTACATCCAGATAGATAATGAAGCAGCTACAAGGATGTAATTCCATCTGTGCTGAAGAAGGAGGCAGCATGCCCCTGAATGTACAGTGTCTACCTCCAGGAAACCGTAATATGAACCATACCTTCTGTGAAAGTCAAAAAACCATAGGATTTCCTACTAATTTGTATAATTACTCTGCAACATATTCTTTTCAGTGTTTCTAAAGACAGTACCACAAAGTATGAATCTAATGTTATACCAAAATGAATAAAAAAGCATAAGAATGACTTTTAGAATGAAGAATTAATTCACTTACATTTACCAGATGATATAATAAGTAAGGGCTCCAACCATTTATTCAAAATGCATACTTTGTTCTACCCACCACTGTCAGCAGAAGCACTGAAATTACAGGCATCAGGGCCAGTGCATAGCAGACAAACATTATACCAAAACTCCCTATAGTAAGTGGAACAAATTTCTGATTTGTGCTCAAGAATATGTGCATAGAAGACTTAAAAATATTTGGATTCTTTTGTTAAAATTTATAACAGATTTAATGTGAACCCACCTTTACCTTTCATAAGCATAGCACCCTAGTATGTTTTCATAATGTTTCTGAGTTGGTGGTAAATCTTATTCTCTGGTAAATGTTGGCTTTGGCATGAAGCCTAACACAGGAATTGTTACTTATGTTAGAAGTAGATAGAGTGATTGTATATACTGAGAGTAAAATACACTTCACTTGTACAGGCTAGCTTGTTGTAGTTAGATTTTTCTTCAAACAGATGGTAGGATAATGATGTGGAAAACTATGGCAGTGGAAAATTGAGTTTCTATGTTCATAAAATATTAGTTTTAAACATTTTTTATACAAATAACTTGTCCTAGCAGTTTTCATCATGTTTTCCTCATCTATCCTAGATGAAGCCTGCATGAAATGAATTCTTTAGAATTATTGTGTGATCTGATGTTATAACTATTCCCTGCTTAACTTCAGAAAGACTAAAATGAGTTAATTTGTCTTATGAAATAGTGTACTTAACCAGCGAGATATACTGTATTATGAATGGACCTGAGGAATGAAATAATTTTAAAAATTTTGTCATGTGCATATTATTTTTCTGATATTGGTCATGTTTCTCTATGATGCACTAGAAAGAAGTGTGTTATGCTACGGACATTTTGGAGATTATTGCAGCCTCCGTCTTCAAGGGAAAACTGAGCCAGTTTGCTGTCATGGTTAATTGACTTATATTCATTAGGTGTCTGGTTTGAATCTTGGCCACAAAACTGATTATCATGATTGAAGGTTTTTGTGGTATTCTTCAGTCGCAGGCAAAAGTCAGATAATGCCTCTAATTAGGCTATGACATGCTTTCCAAGGCACTCATCATGTATCTTTCTACTGTATAATACTTGTATTCTGAGCTACTTCCAGTATTGTTAAATGAACTATTAATGAGTACAAATAAACTCAAGGTGTAGTGAGTACCTTTCCAGCATGTATAGCACCCATCCATCATTGGAATGTCGAACCATGGCTAACAAGAAGTGTCAGAAAAAGAGAGCCGGAACAGGAGGTACCATCCAACAAAGGGATTTGCCCTTCTAATGTCTCTTTTTGTTTGTTTTCCTACTTGCTCTCTTTCACTGCCCTCATGCTGAAGATAGGTACAGTAATAATCTTTGAAATGTCAGAAATACAACCACTTCTACACAGTGCCATCTCCAAATAACAGGGCATTGCCAGTGTTTGAACTGATATGAATATCTGATAAGTCATTTTCTTTTGTAAGGGTAGCTGAGTACTTTAAGTAAATCCAAGATTATCTTCTATGCTACCTTACTTAACATTAATGAAACATTTTCAGTGTATTCTTGGCATATGAATATGCTTTGCATTGAATAATGTGCAATGATATGCTTCATTTTGCTTGTCTCTGCAGCATAGCTGCTCCTTGCAGTGTTGCTGTGCAGAAAACTGTAGGAAACTGGGTTGCTTGCTTGTGAGAACAGAGACATTGGGTTAAATGTGAAGGAAAAAGGAAATTTAATTCATCCCATAATATTTTTACCTACTTAGTGAAAAGAGTCATGTTCATCTGCTGACTTTAGAGAGCTAAAGTCACATAATAATATTACCCCATGATTCATTAAGACTAAAAAAATTAGGTACAGTAATACAGCACACACGGAACACTCACTAGAGTAAAGGCACAGAAACGATGACAGATGATGGCACAATGTGCGCATAATTTTTACAGAAGACGACTTTACACACATTTTAAACGTACTGCATAAATAAGCAGGCGTGTGGGCTTCTGATTACATAACATAATAACCATTTCCTGCATGAGGACTCTGTTCTTCTGGGATATAACACAAAGTCACTGGATAATTGGTTCGCAACACTTCAAAGGAACATAGTGCCATCCTCTTCGAGGGTCCAGGAATAATTTTTTTTACCTCTAATCCCTGGAAGGTGAAGGTGTTATGTTCCTTCTTTCAAAATGTCAGGAATTGATAGTAGATTATGTGGCAGTTATCTCAGAAGGATGGAGTTGCCAGCTACACCACCATGAGAACCTCATGATTTGCACTTTCTTTATATTCTTACATGTACAGTTGTATATGTTTTATTGCACATATACACAATTTATACAAATCCCATGCAGTTGCCAGTATTATAGTAGTTTCACATTTACAGATATGTTACCAAAGAACAAATCTGTTGCAGACAGGCTTTTATGTATCCTAGGCTTATAAATGAATGGAAATGCTTTAGTGAGAGTCTCTGTTGTCCATGTACATTCTCTGTGCTTGTACATTCCCCATTGGTCCTTATATTCATTTATTGTTGGTACATAACACTTTCTTGATGTATGTCATCATTGCAGAAATGAGTGCTAGAACTTCATAATACAGTATATCTTTTGGTGAATAATGTGTAGTTTTGTTACCCCAAGAATGGCAATATAAACTGCTGTGTATAGAAGACTCCCCTCAGTAGTATTAGGTATATTTACAACTAGTCAATTTACTTACATGTACTTATCCTACTGAAGATACCTGTAATGAAAAAGAAATGCAAGAAGACCCAAGAAAAGTGATTCAGTCACGAATATAGTAAAAAATGAATTGTGACTGATATACAGCTCTTCTGGAGGACAAGTTATGGTTTACAACATGAATATGTTGTATGCTCTAAAGTACTCCTCAGAAATAGGTGCATAAACACAGTGCATCACAGCCAGGTTACAGACAGGACAGAATGTATGTCAGGCTACACAGAGTAACATTAAGGCAAGCAAAGGAAAATGAAACCTTTCCCTATTACCTTCACCTTCCTCTTGGAACGGGATCTGCCAAGATACTATACACTAATATGCTCTCTCTCTCTCTCTCTCTCTCTCTCTCTCTCTCTCTCTCTCTCTCTCTGGCTCTGTCTTAGTACTGAGTATTTTCTGCTAATGGTGCAGCTGTCAAGCATGTATGACATCTGATGTGTTATCTGTAAAACATGTGCAAAGCTAAAGTAACAAACATCCTTGCAAGTTTATAATAAAAAAATAAATTGTTTAGGTGATGGAGGAGCACTGATCATATCAGATCAGATCTCTTAGACACATGAATTTATTGGGTAGTTTTAATTCTTCTGTCAGCATGTCATGCAGAATTAAAAATCTTGTAATAGTTGACTGAACACTCTAGCACTGTGAAACACTGGGATATGATTACATTGTGGATTAATATTAAAAACTGAAAAGTTCCCTGTTATGGTTAAACTGTGCCAGAATCATCAGTCACTTTATGTTTTGCTTATTTCATAGTGGCAGGTAGCAGTAATGATGTGACAAATACCAGATGCTGTAGATACAGTTGTTTGCGCTCCTGATGATGGGTGGTGGTACCACCCAAAACATGTAGAGCAATTTCCAGATAAAATAAACTGTGTAACGTTGCATCTTGTTGGATATATATTAGAATATTCTAAAGTAAGGCAAACATATGCTGTAACACTTGGTATCAGAGATCATAACAATCCGTCTTACGATTTCTGGGAATGTTTAAGAGATAACTGCAGCGTTCCCTCCTTAGTGTTTGTGTTGTTCATTTCAACCCTGCAGATGCCTGGGTATGACTGAGTTTTCTGTTTTTGTGGGATATTGTGCCATGTCTAATGTTTCAGAACCACCACACTGCCCCAAAACATTGTATACCATTCAAAAACTGATGCAATGCAGTATCCCAGAAACATGGAGAACTCAGCTGAACCATTGTGAAAGGCTGATAAATCTGAGTATGATGTTGAAACTTTGGGAACTTCAAGAATATTCCATTTTGTATTAAAGTTTATAGCTGCGATGAGCTGATCACTCATCCAGACGAGTCCTACCGACTGTGGTGCGTCGTCGTGTGTGATCTAGAAACCGCAAGAATGAGGAGGCCATGACCCGCGTTGGGTCGCAGCGTCACATCAAAAAAAAAAAAATTAAAGTTTATAGAATAGTTCTAAGCCCCTGCTAAGCTGTGGGTCCTCTTTACTGACCACTCTATGATCATATTGTTAAGGGTAACAGAGTTTGTTGTGAGTGCCACCACTTCCGAATAGATTTCTGTGCCTCCACCTAGATAGGCAGTCCACATCTGGGTAATTCATACATATGAACTTTGAAATGTGCCCTGCCGTTTGAAAATAATGCAGTGAAACAGACAAAGAAGTAAGAATTTTCTGAAGACTCTTTCTTCACTGGGAGTATTTTATTTTGCCTTTTAAGGAATGCGCTGTAATCTTCCCTGGTCCGTCCACTGCGTGTACATTATTGTCAACTGCTGGTAATACACTGTCTCTTTTATGACTGACGAAACTTGAATTTTGTTACATGAGTTGTTACAAGATGGGCAGTGTTCAGACATTTTTTAAAATTACGAATAGTCCTTCAGTAATATTTATACATCTATGAGAAAATGTTCTATTTTGACAAGTAATTTTGTGCAGGTTATTCATCCTTTTGTACTGAGTTCATATTGTAAATCATATGTTCATTTCCTTGTTCACTATTCCTCTTTCTTTTTACAAGGGATTGGTCATGAATATTACTTCAAATGGAATATAAGTATACTTTCTGTTATTTTGTTAGTGGGTTCTTGTGAACTTGGTAATGAAAATTAGGTCCTCTGAAGGGTGAAGAATTTCTTAATTAGCTGACTGTCCGTTAGTGGAATGACTTTGGTGTATGGAGTTATTTGTTTTGTAATGTGACTTTTAAGACAGTGGTTATACTGTGAAATGAAGCTTTGTGCTGTCTTTCGCTCTGTTCTAACAAAATGCCTGCATGGGTCTGGTACGGAGGTGGGAATTTATGTTACGAGTAATGACACTTGGGCTTTATGCTTGTTGGGTTTAGACTAATATTTCTTATTTCTTATATACGCTATCAATGACTCATTGCTTGAATAAATTTGTAGTATGGTGAAGAATGGAAGCACTGGTCACCAAGATAAAAACGTAAGTTTATGTCAGTATTCTTTACACTTTTAACTGTGGCCTTTCTTTCGGCCCTTACTGCTTAATAAAATGTTACTAACATTGGTCTGTTGACATGTGAGTATTGTCACTGTCACTGCTGAAGTACTAGCTACTTCCTAACATTATACATTTCTTCATGGGAGACAAACAATATAAAAATTGTAAAATATGTACGAAGGTCAGGTAGTAGTCTTTTATAAAGACAGTAATGAACCTTCACAGCAATGGAAGGTGGGGAATTTCTTGACTAGCTGAGCTACTCTTAGCTTCTCAAGAAGGATTCTGCTGTCTAGAGTTAGTTGAAATATTTATCTTGAAATTTATCTTCAGGAAATGGAACTGTAAACTTGAGAGTAAATACTGTATTGAAATATCTGTGGCCATAGTTATTTGTGAAGACTTAAGTAGCATCCAATATCTTGAATTGATCAGTGCCCCATTTACGACCAGCATGTCTGTTAACCTGCGTGTTGACCTCTGGCAGGCGATCCCGTTCACTCAAACCACCCAGGCAGCGATTTCGATTCAGATTTTGACATCAATGACAACAGTGAAATAGTGATTGAAGTGGACGAGAGCAACGTGATACCTAACACTCTCGCCGAGATCAACCACGCAGGTAAGGTGATGGTCACGTGACCACAGAGGTTGCCATGTGGATGTTTGTAGTATCTCACAGTTTCTTGAATACTGTTTTATTATTGACATTTTATCATGATTTTCTTAATTCAGTTTGTGTGCATGTTGTGTGTCCTCAGGGTGTCATGTGAAAGTGTATGGCACGGGGCTGGAAATGAACCTCTTGATATTATATTCCTATTTTTGCACCTCATATGCTTAGTCCTTCCAGTTCTATTATGTTGATATCCTTCATTCTGGGCCTTGCATTTTGTGTGTGTGGATTCAGCACATGTTTTAAACTATTATTTAAGTGTAGTGTAATATTTCTCTTTAAATTCTGACTTTTTAAGATAAATAAGAAAATTAGTCATGCATTTTGTTTTTTGTTGATTTGGTGTGGACATTACAGGTAGCAGTAAAAATTAAATTCCCTCTTTGAACGTGTATATGAACATAGCATGTAACCACCTGAAATACAAATTTCAACTAACAAATATTTAAAAATTGATTTCCTTCTGCATGGAAAATGCCCTGTGTTTCCTTCTCAAAAGACCAATCACTCGATGCTGTTTAGGGAAATAATTACTGTTTATTCTGAGAATTTCAAGAAACCAATAAATATATGTCAGATGTCATATCCATGCTGCCATTGATGTTTCGTGCTATTAACAAAATAAATACCATGAAATACAACGTGTGTGTGTGCATTGGATAAAGCCGTTAACATATCTGTAATATGTTTCAACCATCAAGTGGTGCAAAACTCCTGTGTCTCCACACACATACACACGCACGCGCGCGCACACACACACACACGCACGCACACACATGCACGCACGCTACTGCAAGATACCATCCAAAATGGCAGCAAGTGTTCTGAATGAATAGCAAAGTTTAACCAGCTCGTGGTTCTCATATAGTAAGCCCAATTTTAATTTACATGTGGGAAATTATATTTTATTACTAATCATGGATGCAAGTTAATTTTAACTTTATTTTATATTTTCAACTATAAAATTACATGTGTTTATGCAGATGTTCCCTGTGAGTGTGACCGCTTAAAGATTGAGACATGGAGGGGTTATGTTAATGGATTTATTTGATGGATGCATGCTATTTGCAATGTTTGATTGTTTACGTATTTTGTTAATAAATGTGCTTAGTGGGCAAAATACAGAGTTTTATAATGTCAAAGCAGACTACTTAGAGTTGCCACAGTGTTTTTAAGGTGTTAATAGATCCACAGATTTTATTATAAGTTTATTTCATATAAACTAACATTTAGAATCTATATTCACAGTGACGTCAGAGATACAGCAAAATTGTGCTTATAATTATTAATTATTTGCAGTGGAATTTGCTATAAGAATAAGTGATGTATGCTATGTAAGGATTCTTGACAGAAATTGTCGTACATCCTCTACAGTTACAATCAAATTACAGTAAACTCTTTCACGGGTTCTGAAATTTTTCAATCCTGTATAAAACTTTATTAATCAAATATCTGAGTAGTTTATGTTCATCAACAGAACAGCGAGGTTTTGTACCGACAATCATTTTAATACAGTTTTGAATGTTTTTATATTTTATGTTTGGTGGACGATATTAAGTAGAGGTCATAATATACTTTGTATTAATGTTATTGATGTAACTTTCTGTAAAGTGGCAAAAATTTTGTCTTTTATAACATGCACAAACATAAATGTCTCAGTCAGGAAGATATGTGAGTGTGGTGTAGACAGTTCATCATTGTAGTCACCACATTTAACTTGTAACTATCGTGCATATTATAAACACAAGCAAAGTGTGTTATGCCTATAACTTTGTAACTTATAGAACATATTCATGGTATTGCACTCAGTGCATTGTTTATAATTTCTTGTATTGGTTTCTGTTTATGTTTATCAAAAAAGATAAGTTGCATACAAAAGCACAGAAGCATGGGTTCAGAAAAAGGAAGTTGGAAATATATGGAGTTAAAAGGACACATTAAAATGGACTATTTATCTATCTTCATGGCACTACAAGCCAGCGTGGCACAGGGTGTCCAATTTTCTGGGGTACATGAATCTTGTTTTGTAGATATCTGGTAGGACTTCCTCCACAGGGGATGGGTCTCACACAGCCTGTACCTACACAAGTCAACACAAACACAAATGAACAAGAGAGATAACGTGCGTATCATATAACAACAAGGTGCGTTTATGCAACCATTGTTGCAGTGGAAAAGCAAAGAGTATTACATATTCTTAGTGTATATTTGTGGCCTTAGGTATCCAGCATGCAATGCACATGCACCATATTGTCATCTGTGGCCTGCCTGGCTCTACAATATTTTTCCACATTATGTCATGAATGGCATGATTTTAGAAAACGTGATTGAACATAAAATGTGTGTTTTAATTTTCTCTACAACTGGTGTCTGAAACATTTCTTATTCTAAGAACAGCTTGGTGAGTTATGATCAGAAATGTATATTGGTCCTCATGTAAAAAAGCTTTATTCTTGTCCGATTTTAATGAAACTTGAATTTTCTCAACAGATTTTCAAAAAATGCTCAAATATCAAATTTCTTGAAAATCCATCCAGTGGGAGCCTATTTGTTCCATGCAGACAGACAGACAGACAGACAGACATGACAAAGCTCATAGTCGCCTTCTGCAATTTTGCAAACGCATCTAAAAGTGCAGGCCTACATCCATATTCTGAGTGGGATTAAAACTCATCATTCAAACCATAAATTTATTTAAACAGTTCAAATAAATATGCGTGTTTATGAAAAGAAAAATTATTTTTGGTGATTTATAGTGGAAATAAACTCAATGCTGATCATGCACAAAGATGGAGGGGGGAAAAAAAAGCAGCTATAAGAATATCAGAATTATGTGTAGCAGAACTATGCATGTGGAAGCCCTGTAAGTTGCCTAAGTAACCCCAGGATTCCATGGAACTCAGTCTGAATACCACTGCCTTACATCATGCAACTAGCATGATCAGACCAAGAAACAAAAATTATTCGTGGTCATGGAAGGCAGTAAACATAAACTTGCAAATTATTTTGAAAAATTCAGATAAAATACTAAGGATTCTTACTTCTTTGGGTTGCAATATAAATTCGTATTGCTTCTGGGGATGTAATGCTGTTTATTATAGTTCATTTTCCATTTTGGTCTCTTGTAAGTCTTGTGTTTGTAGTCCAGTACCTTTGCATGTTACAACACAACCGCACATATCAGTGATCAGGTTGGTGTATTATTTTATCTAGACTGTGCTGGGTTATGAGCAGTCCCGATTACTGTCTCCAGGCAAATACTGTGCCAGGACTGTACATCAAAGACCGTGACTCTCTTCTTCACGGCTGTCACATTCCTGCTATACTTGATAATTTTCCATTTCGTTTATTGCTGTGAAACTTCTGCAGTTGATGTAGCAATATTACATAACCTAATAATCAATTATTGCAATGTGTATCTTGTAGGAGTTACCACAGGTAACAATTATTGGAGAGACAGTACTGTCAATCATAATTAATAATGTTTTACTAAACGTTTTATAACCATATTTATGATATCAAGAGAGTGCTTACAACATGTTTTGGCTGAAATTGGCCATGGTCAGGTAAAGGCATAATATCAAAATATATCTACTAAAAGAATTATTGCACTATAAGTTGTCTGAATGTAAATGAGATCTCATTTTCACAATTAACCATTTTACGCTGAGGGATAACTTATGGTATATATACTATATATCTATCAATGTAGGTTATACTGTGGTCTTGGTTGGAAAGTAGTTAGTGGGAATTTTCTTGAGTGTTCTGTAGATTCTGAATCAAGATAATCAAGTTAAGTTATGATTAGATGAACATTGTGTTGGAGGAGGCTTGTGTCCATATAGTCTTTAATGGATATTAGAGGAGAGTTCTTCATGTGTGAGCAGTTTCTAGATAAAAGATGTGGCATTCAGGTTAAGTGCTGACTGGATGATTGTTATTTTACAGGAAGCTGTAGTTATATATGTGTTGCTGGTTTATATATATATTGAAGTTTAAATAAATAAGTAGCTTGATTAGTTTAGAAATTTTTGGTGCAGAGAAAGGATTTTCAATTAATTGTATAGTATTGTGCTGAAAAAATGAACCTTTTCAGCACAGGAAGACTGGGACTGCTTGACCCTTGTAGATGGGAATAATAGGTTGTCCTGAAACGTCCGTCACTACCAGTCTATGTTGCATAGCATCCCAGAAGAGCAAGGATCTCATTTACACCATGGCAGAAACTTGAATTCACACACGAGAACGTGCATCCTCCATAAATTATCATTCATTTGTCATTTCATATTTTCTTGTAAATTTTTCTTAAGTATAAACATATTATTTTTTTTTCTTGGTCCAAATAGATTATCTGGAATCATCCTCCCCATTTTAGCATTGTGTTGATGGAAAAATCTCTCTTGACTAATGTTACTGGTTTCAGAATAACACACGTTGTAACTTCAGTGTATGACTCTGCAACATGGAATTAGATACTTCTTATTTATTTTATATCTATGTAAGATCCATGTATAATGTGTTTCAATTTTATGACATTAGTCATCCCAGCAGACTTTATTAGAATAAGAATGTACTAATTTGTTATGAACACTTGGTCTGAAGTATTTACCCTGACATTCTAATTAAGTAGGGGCTTTTATGTATTTTAAACTGTTTGTTGTAACTTTATATTAATATTAATATGTGTTTTCTGTCATAGGAGCCAAGTTGCCATCATCACAGGAAAAACTTCCAATATACACGGCAGAAACACTGAGTATTGCTGTGACAACGTCTTGTCTGGCAGCTCTGGTTGTGGGATTCGTTTCGGGGTTTCTTTTCTCACGGCGCTGTAGAGGTGAAGAGTACAGCAATATGCCCTACCCTGACCAGCGCCACCAACTCAATAGGTACTATGAACATCAGGAACTGATACTTAAACTATGTCATGAAATCTGTCTTCTTTCGACGTTCACAAGTCCGTGCATCATCATACGATTCAAATAAATCAACCAACAAGATGCAACAATTTCACAACTTTATTACTTGACGTTTATGTGTGGCTCAACATATTTCAGGCGCCTCTCCGCCCATTATCAGGAGTGTACTACTGCACTAGGAGCCTCTGGTTCTACCATTGGAGCATGGTGGTTGGAGCGTTTTTGGTCGTGGTCTCCGACCATGACCAACAACGCTCCAACCACCACGCTCCAATGGTAGAACCAGAGGCTCTTAGTGCATTTGTACGTTCCTGATGATGGGCAGAGAGGTACCTGAAACATGTTGAGTTGCACATAAACGTCAAGTAATAAACTTGTGAAATTGTTGCATCTTATTGGCTGATTTATTTGAATTGTCTTCTTTCATTCATTAAGCAGAATTCTGACTACAAAGGCCATAAGAAGTGTAACATGTAGTACAAGTTATTAATCATGAAGTCAACTACTTTAAATCACTGAAAACCACATGTTGCCCTGTTGCACATATCTTTGTGTTGGATGCATATTACTTCACCTTGTATGCAGAATTCTTGTTGCATTGCACTGTATTTATTTACATGACTTTTTATCAGGTTTTGGAATATGAAGAGACTCCACAACTCCAAATGTCATTATCATTTGACACTTTTTTTATACTAAGGTCAAGACATTGGGGAATTCTGTAGTTTGCCACTAGTCTATGCCTGAATTGTAGGAAAATACACTTTATTCCATTTGGGGAATGTGCAGTGATAGTATTTGCATATCAGTTTAAGACGTTACAGAAAAAAATATGTGCCATGAGAGATAAACTGAAGACATAAATTATTTTATCTTGATAACTCTGTAAGGTGGGATTATTCTAGATAACAGCTAACTATGCAGTTATTGCAAATGAATAATGCTTATATCAAAACAATGCAATCTGTGAAAATACAAGCATCATTATCATTACTGTACTTTGAACTCAAATGTTTTTTGAACTAGTACTTTTTTCTTATTACGATCATGATTTTAGGTTTATTACCATTCATATCCTACTGAATTTTGGCAGGCTTCTGTTGACCTGACAGTCATATGGTCACATATCAGACAGAAGTTATGTCTGTGAGTTGTCTCATAGTCATGGGGTTTCTTGTTCAATTTGTGCATGTTATACAGAATATATATATCGGCTTCGGTGGTCTAGAGGTAGCGTGCTGGCCTTTGGTACCCAAGTTCGCGGGTTCAAACCCGGCCGAAGCCATCGGATTTTTAAGGGCGAAAAAATCGTCAGCACGCCTTCCTTCGGAGGGGAAGTAAAGCCGTCTGTCCCATGTCGCAGATTTGCGGCATGTAAAAGATCCCTAGAATTACGTGGAAGTCGAATTCTCGGCCAAAATTTGTCGGAACATTTCTCGCCCACGAAGAGTTCCACCT
>Ga0268261_10002597_pt1 | contig 12981 bp, 4 predicted proteins | sample TergutNc150P1_FD_190353 | JGI IMG/M metagenome (GOLD analysis project Ga0268261, IMG submission 190353) | Nasutitermes corniger P1 segment gut microbial community from laboratory colony in Florida, USA - Nc150 P1 (SPAdes) (version 2) | ecosystem: Host-associated > Arthropoda: Insects > Digestive... | reverse complement strand
GATCAAATGGGGGGCAGCTGTAGGTAGTGAAAGCAGAAACTCATTTATTTTACCCTTTAAGCCCCTAATGTTTTGATGGTAAATCATAAATTGATTATTTATGTCATCATTCTTAATATGTTTTGTATGTAATTGATTAAAAACATTTTTACTTAATTGATTGGTTTTTGAGTTGGTTAAGCTGTCAGTATCAGTGTTCACCATAAAAAATCACTATTCCTTGAGATTCTAACCTTATTCTGTCTGTTAGAGGTCCTCTCATCTCATGTTCAGAAATTAAACAGAAACACAATACACTAAAAGAATCATGTCCTATGACATGTTGCAAAAGAGGTCAACACATACACACTTACCCTAATAATAAAGCCTTAACAATTTTACAATACCTATACTTATACTACCTAAATATATTTATTAGCAAATTCATATAACACGTATATTATTACACTCCCTTTGTAAACCATTTGAAATATGATGGTGTAACTATGACAGAAGGATTACATGAAGAATCCATGAAAAATTACTGAACCCAAAGGCCTTCAAAGCATTCATTAGGCCCTTCTAAAAAGTGAGTGAACATGTGCTAACATTAAATTAACATTCCACAGAGTACTCATTAGGTCTATAATGATGTATGCCTGTCCCAACCAGAAATTTATGGCACATGCCTATCTGTTGGAATTGCAGCACCTGCAAAACAAGGTTTTCTTCATGACTGGCAACTTTCCAAGGCATAAACCAATAGGCAATTTACATGTGGCATGATTTTAATTAAAAATTATGCAGGTAACAGACAGAAGCCATACAAAATCATGAGAGTACAAATCTTTGTAACATACTTACTTACTTACTTACTCCATAGAGCAGAGTCCTTCTTGAGAAGCTAACCAGTAAACTAGTCAAGAAATTCCCCGCATTTATGGAACCCAAAAGTCCCTCACCGTACCCACAAGTGCCCGCCACCTGTCCCTATCCTGAGCCAACTCCATCCAGTCCCCATGACCCCTTCCAACTTCCTTAAGATCCATCTTAATATTATCTTCCCATCTACATCTTGGTCTCCCCAATGGCCTCTTTCCCTCAGGCTTCCCCATCAACACCTTGTGCACACTTCTATCGTAATTGTAATTGTAATTAATATGCGCCACATGCCCTGCCCATCTCATTCGTCTCGATTTTACCACCCACACAATATTGGGTAAGGAGTACAGATCATTCAGCTCCTCTTTATGCAGCTTTCTCCAGTCCCCTGTCACCTTGTCCCTCTTAGGTCCAAATACTCTCCTCAACACCCTATTCTCAAACACCCTCAGCCTTTGTAACATACAGCAAATCAAAACAGATCACAAATATTTAAGAAGCTTAAACTTGGTGACAGTCAAATTTATGATTGTTCAAGTGACTAAACTGCTGCTGTAGCAAAAGTTAAGCAAGATAAGGCATGATCAGCTGTACAAGGCGTGGATTGACAGAGGCCATTTCCATACTGTATATCAGTGAAGGTGTTTAAATGCTGTAAAACAGGTACATATAGAACACAGCTATAAATATGTATAACTGACAAGACTGTGACTACTGCTAAAGAATTGTCTTGCTCTCTCATCTGAGAGGGCACCCCATGACTGTAAATCTAAATTTTAAAACTGGACAAATATGGTCATAAAGCCCAAAAGGGCTTGGCATCAAGATGGACTGGCTGGCTGAATGTCAGTTGTAAGATCAATTAGAAGAAACTTATTCTTCGTGGACTACCATGAAGATGGAGGCAGCAAGCTCCTACAAAACGCTGGTAACAAATTAACAGCCAACATGATGTCAGATCCCAGACACCTGTAATCTTCATCCACAATGATGTGGATCCTCAGACCACAAATTGTTTATCACTGCTTCGTAATATGAGTTCACAAAAGAGCAGACATGAAAAATGGACTATAGGAAGCAAATGAAACTTCTTGATCTAACTCCTGAACTACTTTCCTGCACATTTGTTAAAATACACACCGACTTTGGGGTAACTGTATTCATATAAATATTTTATTAGTCAAACCTGCCCGTTACTGACCCCTAACATTATACTATATTTAATAAATGTGTATTACATGAAAATTACATTATTGTTAAGTTGCCATTATTTAGAAATTTCAGGTCGGTATTGCCAAACATGTTACACTTCATGCTGGCACAGTTAAGTTTTTACGTGGTGTTATTAGTTCAACCGCTACTCAAAATTATGCCTGCGGATAACATTACCAAAGAAAACACAAATCACATCACTGGTTGAATACTTACCCGTTCCGCATACCCCCTAGTTTCATCAGCTCGATTATAATTCAGCTCAATGCGTTCATGTTTGATAAGGGCAGTCAGCGTTTTCCTAATCTTTTTCAACCTCCCCTCTGGACCCTCAGGATTTTTCAGTTTTCTTCTAACAGGCTTATATTTAATCCTAAGCTGTGACATCAGTTTAGTTACATCTGCCTGATTCATTTCTAGTCTGCAGTTTCTGTTACAATGCACTACATTCAAACATACATGCAAATTCAACCTAACCTCGTTACCTATCACAGATCATCTGCTCGCCCTTGGCATGGATTAGAGAACGTCGGTAAGCTGGGCTCAGGCACAGAATAACGCACCTCCATTCTCCCATTGGTACTACGGGACCAGGTACAGGTCTAGAGAATGCTAGATGATCCGTGGTCTTGAAAGCGGTATTACAAGATGTTGGTCTGTGTTCGCGGGCATGGTTCACAAAGATAATTAGTCGAATTAATTCGAAGGTGTTTCAATTGAATCTGTAGTAAATTCGACATAGGCAAAGATATGATACATTTTGTATTGAGAATTGTCTGAAAAAATGAGGTATTTCTTGTCGTTTCCTTTCAATTTTGCTTCAGAATATGCCATTAGGAAGGTCTATGTCAAACGGGAGGGATTTGAAACTAAATAGAAGACATCAGCTTCTGGTTTATGCTGATGACATTAATTTATTAGATGAAAATTTAACTGCTATAGAGAAGAACACAGAAGCATTATTGTGGCTAGTAAGAGATGGTGTAGAAGTAAATGTTGAGAAAAGTAAGTGTATATTCACGTCCTGTCTACAGAATATAGGAGATAACTGCAACCCTAAGATCATGTAAAGTTCATATGTTTGGGAACTTCAGAGACAAAAGTTACATGCAAGAAAAAATTACGAACAGGTTAGGTTTCGGGAATTCCTGCTACCATGCAACCCAGAAACTTAACTTAACTTAACTTAAAAAAAAAAAAAAAAAACTCACACAGTACTATAATTTTCCCTGTTCTTGTATGGGTGTCAAAGTTGGTCTCGTTACAGAACACAGGTGGGCTGTGTTCAAGAGCAGGCTGCTGATGAAGACAGTCGGACATTTGAGGGAGGAAGTAACAGGGGCTGAAGAAATATAAATAGTTTGGAGCTGCATGATTTGTACACTCCACCAGTTGGGCAACCAAACCAAGATGAGATGGGCAGGGCATGTGGCATGTGTGGGGGAGAAGAGAATGTAGTGGTTTGACATTGTGGTGGTGGGAAGATGTTCTTTGCATGTTTTTGTTTATCATGCCCATTTGTCTGTCTGTCCTTTGTGTTCTCACCTGTCACCTTACCTGACATTCCTTTTTCTAAAGTTAAGGAAAATTAAACAAGGTATAATGTATGTACATTTTTTTAATATTTAATAGCTCTGATACATTTATTGCACTTCAGAATAAATACTTCACAAACAAATAATTAAATAATAAGAAAAATAAAATATCTATTCCTTATTACAATGTCACAAAAATAAATTCAATAATATCCACAACATTATTATGGAAAGACACCAAATCAACATGTCATATTCACTTTCCAACCTATTTACTGCACTATGTTTTCAAGCCATTCATTTTAAAACAACACAAATGCTTGTTTCTTACATTCTCATAAGTGACTGCCTGATACTGCTATAACATTAAAAAATAAGGTACACTGTTGTGGTGCTGCACACAACAAAACAAAACCATTATCCTGGGATTTAATTACATTAGCATGGAGGGGGTTTACTGCATTTATTGTTTAAATTCCTTATTTTATTCCATTCAAAGCTGTAGTTATACTTTGAGCTTTGACACTGTAAATACTCTTTCTTAATTTACAAAACACACACAACAACCTTAATTAGAGTAAAATTTAATTTTTGATATCAAATAAACATCACAGGTACTGAAACATAAAATTCCATCATTTGCCACTGCTTACTTTCTCTTTGTACATATCTGTGTTGGGAGCATTCTTGCTGGGTACTTTTCATGCATTCAAGTGCAGGGATTACAGGGAACAGGTTTGTTCAGTGATTTTTATGTATTTACTAGTCATGTTTATTATGTGGTAGCTTTCTATGGAGCAGTCAGTAGTGAATCGAGCATTTACGAATTCAATATTTCAGTAAATGTTATGAACTGATACACCTAGAATATTCAACATATTAACCAGTTTATCACAAGACAACATGTTTGTATTTATTTTATAGAAATTTACACACTTACGTCTAAAGAAGACCAGAAGTTCATATAACCACAATTCAATTAATTCATTTGGTACAAAGAAACTAGAATGTTTATGGCTGAGTATTCAACGTTTGCCACAGCAAAGATGTAAGTTTATCCAGCATAAAAATGCTGATTATCAGAATACTTAAATCTTCAGAGTTTATGTACCAGACAGCACCATTTAGATGTTGTGTTTTCCAGAAGATTTATAAGGCTGTAAATATTCTCTCTTAGTTACTGAAATGGTTACTATTTATGTGTTGTCTTTGTTCCAGTCACTGGCCCTCTTTTAGATGTGTTTGTGCTGCTGATGCCGTCTGATGATATTTGTCAGCTGATTATGTTTTAATCTAAACTGTGTTATTTTGTTGTGTAATGAAGCTTAAATTGAGTTTTTTTGTTTATATTTTATCTCTTTTTTTCACTCATGCAAACTTTGTAAATGGTCATTAGAAGCATGTTAATAAATGACCAAAAACTTAAAAAAAATGTACATCAGCAAAGAATAACTGAATAATTAAATATGCTTCTCTTAATTAGTCGCATTGTAGCTTAAGTGGGCTATAAATGTGTTTGGTGAAAATTACTATACATCTTCCAACCAGATCTCCCAGTACAAAAGAAATTTATGTGTATTACTATTACACAATCATGGTTGTATGACTATGGATCTTCTTATACTTATTAAAAAAATTACGAAACATATTTTGAGGAATATTTACTACAAAGTTAGTAATTTTATGTACATTACATCGTTGCTTCGGATTTATCCACATATATGTACTTTAGGCTCAATTCTTTTTATATTACACCAAAACAAAACACTCACTAAGGAATGATAAGATTTTTTGAGCTCGTATTTTGTCACTGATTCATTTATTCGGTTAAGAACATCATTCTTATACTTAATAGTTGGTATTCTTCAATTTATAAATGTCAACTTCTATGTCAGCAAATTCACTTACAGTAACCCAAGCACTTTTAATGGAGTTTTTAGATTTACAAACGTTTGCATAATACAGCAATACCTTACCAACTACATATTTCAGGTATCATGAACTGTGCATTTCTACCAAGTTTTCCAAACTTCTGTATTTGGTTTAGTGTATACATGGATTATTAGGCATGTATGAATGAATATGATTGGTGGCTTCTGTAGAAAGAGATTGGCACAACCACCTTCATTGTCATCAGTGCCACAGTCATAATTATGGACTTTTGACATTCAGTTGTGTCTTAAAGGTAAATAGTAAATAAGACCCCTTCTTATTCTGGTATATTCACAGTACATTGCAAGAATTCATCTATTAGCCTTACCATCTGTCCACTTGTAACAGCCTGAGAGCTGCTTAATTGATTTTTGTTAATTCTGATATTGATGAGTTTTACTGCAACTTTTTACTGAGACAGCAATAATTGGCAGTTTATGTGAAGATCCACATGCACATCTACACATGTATCGAGCATAACTCACATATAAGTTGTTAAATATTTTGAAATCAACATTTGTTAAATATTTATTCATAAAAGTTATAAGAGAAAATGCAGGACACATTTTACGCGCAGTGTACTTTTTACGTAAATCTTGCTATTTTCAAGATAAGTAAACGAAAGAGACTTTTATGTTGTGCTTTCTCATGACTTGGGTATTTCTGGAATGGTTCTGAAGATTTAAGCTGCCTGAGAAGTTGTGCTGTGAAACAGTTGCCTACAGTTCAGGATCTAGCATTCTAAGGAGAGACTGGACTGCTAGACCTTGAAGATGAAGGCACTATAGTCCAGACATTTTGGCTGTTTAAGCCTGAAGATGATGGCACTATGATCTTTCAAAATGTTTGTAATTCTTTACCAGCTAGAAGGGTATAACAATCCAGCATACATGAATCTTCAACAATATCAATGTGACAACCTCACATCTAGGATTGATTTTGTCACAATTTATTCACCCTGCAGTTCTATGTTGTTTGTAAGACAGTATCAAATTTTTTATTGATTATTTTAAAATATAAAGGTGATGACAGTGAATGAGTCAGAATTGTTACATTTTATATACACTTTGTAACTTGTTTGACTAGTGTGTTACCTGAACGTGCATTACTGGTATTGGTAGTCATGTTCTGTATATCTTGTGCCCAGTGAAGGACAAGACAAAGTTATTTTAAGTTGATGAATACAATAAAATATATATCTTAGTATATCTATTTGCAGTTATTTACTTTGTTAGGGCATTCATTATTGTGCATAAATAAATTGCTCTATTTGGTCTGTTGTAGGATATTTTCTAGAAACTATCTTCAAAAGACTGAGTGCTTATTAAATTTAGATTTAATCATGTATACAGATTCATGTGGATCTTAGAATGTGAGATTATTCCATCACACAATCAATAATTCAGCTTCAATTTGTGGCACATTTATTGTTAATTTTATTTCTCTTATCATGGATTTTTAAACATTCATTATGCAACCAGAATACTGGAGTATAATTGGCATGGAATACAAAAAACTTACAAAGCCTCATCCACTTCAAATTTTCAGTTACAGCTGATTATATCTTCTGAACTGCAAAATTTGTTATAGATACTTTATCTCTACAATTAAAATTTGTGGGGGCTTTGTACCCTGTGGTTATTTCAGGTTTTAGTTCAGATATACGCAGTTACAGTATATGCTAAACTAAACATCTATTAAAAATACATTTCCTAGTTGCATAGTCTCGCTGTGATGGCTTTGTGTTCACTGAATGTGAAAAGCATGAACTGAATATTATATTTACACATACAGCTAGTCATATTTACAGATTTATAATGAAGATTCTTTCAAAGAAGAATTAAATTTCATGTGTTCAAACACAGTAATTTTGATTCAGATACGGAAACATAAACATATTCATATGTACATAATCTAATTTATTCAGCCCTGAATATTTTGGCATAGTTGTAAGTAGAGCAATGAATTACATGCTGCGCCCTAGTATATGTTAGCAGAGAACATACATTACATACCACAGTAAAACACAAAATTTCAGTTTAAAATTCATGTCAGTCACTAACAATGGGTGAAATTTTTATAATACACTATGTCCCTTTATCCCAAAAGTCTTGGATAAATCTGAATTAATAATTACACAACAAGTGAGCTTTGTTTCACAGTTTAATGTGCATTCAAATGTTATCCTTTTTTGTGAGATTTGAGGTTCATGAGGGCAGTGAGAACAAAGATTATGGTCTACTGAAATGTGGGTAGAATGGACCTTGAAGATGGATACAGCAGGTTTGTGTAAAATATTTTTACCCATCTACCAAACCACATGATTTTGCATCCCAGAAAATTACAATTTTAAATTTTACCTCCATTTTAACTTACTGACATGTGACAAACCCAGCTTTGCTGCCTGATACTCTAGTTTTTATCCAAACAAGCTCCAGGTCACATTTAAACTCACGTCTCTTACTCACTAGCTAGTTATCTAACCATGTTACAGGTATCATTTAAACCTACAATTCTTGCTCATTAGACCAGTTCTCTAACCAAAAAAGTAATAGGTGGCAATGAAACCCACATCTCCTGCTCACTAGAATGTTTCTGTAACAAAACACATGTTACAAGTGTCATTTAAACCCACAGCCTTGCTCAACAGGCTGATTGTCTAACCCAGCAAGCCACAGGTGATAGTTAAAATGACTGAATTACAACTAAAAGGCTTGATAAACAAGTGTGTGGACAGTTTATGCATAATGACATTCATAAAAATATTTGGTTCAATTTCAAATCATATCTCCTCAAATTACATCATGTCCTAATGGATGGGGCAAGATATTAATCTGCCACTTCTTCACAATGAATTTGTTCTAATTCTGCTAATATTTATTCATATTTTATTTGACACGAAGTAATGTTTACCATACATACTGAGAACAGAAGAGAGCACCAGGTATTCTGTTCAGACAGTAAACTTTTACCACAAGAAATCACAACTTCATTTATTTCTGCCACTAAAAAAGCAAACTTCGGAAGAAAAACATAATTCTTGTTTTTGATATTACTGTGTCTATAAACTTATTTACTAAGTCCTTCTTTATTTCACTATGACATAACTCTTATACTGTTAGCACATAATGTTTGTATTGTAAAATTATGATGAGTAATCTGGAATGATTTACCATGTGAAAAGTACTTTATTAGACAATGTTTCAGAGACTGTTTCTGTCTCCAGTATCAGTGTATGATGTGTAGAAGTACAATAAAAAAATCACAGCATTCATCACATCTTCTAATGATAATGGAGCCAGTGAGAGTATCCAAAATGTTCGATATTTTCTCCATTTTCTCTTGGTTTATCACCTGAAAACACTTCACAGCATCCAATCACCATGAAACCTTAAAATTTTATTTAATATTTATTTGTGATTGATATATAAGATGTAATTTTATATTATGCATCAAACACTATACTACCATTCTTTCATTTTTAAGGGACTGGATGAAACTGCACAAGAAGTTTAAAAGGTGAATAAAAATTCTTGTACATTAAACGAGATCTGATGGTTACCGATATATAGGATAAACCAACATGCCACTACTTGGGAGCTATAAAGAAACCAGTAGCTGAATGAAGGTAATTCTTGCTGTTAAGTATCTTTATATATATATATATATATATATATATATATATATATATATATATATATATATATATATTACTGTAGTGCAGTGTTATCCTAAGAGGATATCATGATTCAATATTAGTAAAGAAACTGTATTGTAAACACATTTCTGACCTTTGTATAGGATTTTATAATGAATGGAGACTTGTATATAATTTACAAACTCAGATGATGCTGAAATGTTTGTATTCAATAGTTAAATTTTTTTTTTACCATAACCATTAAGCTGAAATAGTGGTTTGTTAATGGAGAATTCTACAGGCATGTTTAAAATATGAAGAAATCCAAGAGCTAACTATATGATTGGGTAGCAAAATTTGTTCTTATCACAGAATCAATCTATGTCACTAATTCTGTTACTCCGTGTGTGAGTCTTGAGGTTTTCATAGCAGTGAATATGTTAGATGTGTTCTTGTTTGTGGGTACCATTGTTTTGGGGAAACCTGCCATCGAAGGCAGAAGGTTTCTCTGAAACAGGGCAGAAGACCGTGATTTAAATCTTCACCACTCTGAAAGCCCCAGATCTCATAAAATTGGGCTTCTATCAAAAAAAAGTGTTCCTTTTCTTGAAACTGAAGTGTGTTATTTTATTAGAATTACTTCCATACAGTCCCTGTCATTTTGCATCTGAACGTTAAGCACAGGTCTCACCAACTGTCCAAATAAGTGCAGATTGTACGAGACAGAATGAGTAACAGTAGTACTCACTGTAGTAACAGTGTAAGCAAAAAGAGTTCTTCAGATGCCTAGTTGTGTAACTTGACCTTACACTACTATGTCATTACATGTGCTACATAATCTGAAGCAGAAACAGAAGCACATGACTTTGCACTCTTGACTCCCATGCTGTGAGCCCAGTTTCACTGACCTGAAGCCAGGGGACTTCATGGAAGTAATCCAGCTTTTTTTTTTATTCCTTGTTAGGGTAATTTCAAAGGCTGTTGACTGTGTGATAGCACCAAATGGGGACGCTGTTTGTCTTAAGAAATCATGTATTTCAGTAAGCACATACAGGAATATTATCTGTTTAAAAACAGCATTTCCTGTTTTATGAACTCATAAATGTGCACAATTGTCACACACAAAACATACCAATATTTCACAATTTTGTGTGCGCCTTGCATGTCTATCAAGTTATTGTTTGCAAGTTGGTCCAACACTGTGCACATATATATGCAATCAAGCTATACTTTCATAGTCAAGCTATATTCTGACATGTTTTGGTGGTGGCCACCACCACCATGAGCTGTACCAATAGTACAGCCAATCACGCCAGCAATTACATGGAAGGTGTGATATAAACAGCTGTGTGTTGAAGGGGGACGTGAAATATAGCGTTGTGTGCATGGTTTTTTTGGATGGTGGTTTTGTCTTCCCTTATGATGATGGTGGCCACCGCCGAAACATGTCAGAATATAATTCAAATAAATTAACCAACTAGATGCAACAGTTTCACGAGTTTATTCCTTGACGTTTATGTGTCACTCAACATGTTTCGGGCGCCTCCACGCCCATCATTAGGAACTTACAACTGCATTAACAGCCTCTGATTTTACCATTGGAGCGTTGGTGGTAGCAGCGTTGTTGGTCGTGGTCTGGCCGGTCGTGACCGGCCAGACCACGACCAACAGTGCTGTTACCACCAACGCTCCAACGGTAAAACCAGAGGCTGTTAATGCAGTTGTAAGCTCCTGATGATGGGCATGGAGGCGCCCGAAACATGTTGAGCGACACATAAACGTCAAGGAATAAACTTGTGAAACTGTTGCATCTAGTTGGTTAATTTATTTGAATTGTATGATGATGCACGGACTTGCCAATGTCAAATGTCAGAATACAGCTTGACTGTGTAAGTATGTGCATAGTGTTGGACCAACTTGTAGACAACAAAATACCAATATCTTCGTTTTTCTCTGGGGCTTAAATTTGACAACAGCTGTTCGTTCGAGTGCTTGCATATTTTTTTGTCACTAACACAGAAATGCTTTTAAAATTGTGTCAAGTTTATATTTCTTAACAAAGCTGATCTTGATATACTGAGGACACTACATAAACAAAACTCTCAGTTAAGCATAATGCTGAGGTTTGAGGTTGTTATGTAAGTGAGTATGAAGATTTCAGTTATCTGGGTTATGACATTATGTAGTTTGATAGGTAGGTACCAACATTTTGGAAGAACTTGCTACTTTCTTTTTTCTTGGAGGCATATAGTTTACAGAGTTACAGAAGAACTTGCTGCCTCTTTCTTCAGGGTCAAAGAGAGACTCTTCTCTACAGAGGGAGGCAGCTGCTTCCTCCCAGGCTTTGGTATCAAACCTATCTGCCAAACCACATGTCATATGCTAGTAGATAGTATTAATCTGAAGCACAGTACTGTCTTCTACTTACATTTTCTGCTTGATTCCTGCCTTCTAGTATTATTGTATGTAAATACAATACATTACAAAACATAAAGGCAAATATCTATGTACAGGTTGCTGGTTGCACTGTCCAGTTATTGTACAAAAACTATAAATTAAATAATTAATGAAAGTGAATATTTTTGTATATGTACACACTGCATACATTTGGTTATGTACAATTTTAATTTAATATACATATATACATTAACTGTTATACTAATTTGTAAAGTAGATAGGATCTGTCCCTACTCCTCTGCAGGTGTAGGGATCTAGATTTTGTCACATTTTTTTTTTGCATAAAATTTAACTTAAGTATCTATCATGACATGCAACTGTTGTATATTTACAAATGAAATTTATAGTGCTTGATGATGGTGAGTCATGCCATTTAATGGATTTTGTCATTCAGCTACCTTTTATATACAAGGCATACTTTCCACACTCAGGTAAACAAAATACAAAGAAATTCCTCCTTTGTTGGGCTCGTAGGCAAAGATAAGTATGGGGTATGAGAGTAGTTCTACCTAGGGGCCGAAGAGAGCAGAAGTTTAGCTGAGGATGGAAATAGAGCCTCTATCTGATAACACAATTCTTCTCTCAAAACTAGATGATAGATGAAGTCCGAGAGAACTGACAAATGTTCATTAGAGTAATATGATTCACAAGTATGACACATGAGAAAATAAATACTCTGTTGTACACACATGCATTTACAAGATTTTATGTTTTGTTGACCATACATCCTTGTACAATCTTGCAAATAAATCCAACTAGGTGCACAATTCTGCTTAGTATATTTAGTTTCACTCCAACCAGCAGACCAGATGCCGCCCATACAGAGTGACAAATACCAGTGTCACATAGACACAGTAATTTCTCCTGATGATGGGCACGTGGTTGCCCGAAACATGTAGAGAAGAGAAATAAATATACTAAGCAGAATTGTGCGCCTAGTTGGATTTGTTTGCAAAAACATGCATTAACAACTGCATGGTTCTTCACTTTGCCTTATTCATTACCTAATTATTCTGGTTTCTTAACTAACTTAATTAAGGAGAATGAACGTTTTTTATTTTAGCAATCACATTTCTGTAATATTAATAAATGTGTGATTAATTTAAATGTAAGGAGTGCCCGGCAAATATATATTATTAAATTTTCTGTTGGATTACGTAGACACAATTGCAAACAGAACCATTAAAATACAACCTAACAGTGACATTACAAATCTGAGGATATGTATTAACCCTTAGGCGACTAATGTCATATATATATATATATGGAGCACCCATTCTTGATGTTTCTAGATCACACACAACGACGCAGCACAGTCGGTAGGACTCCTCTGGACGAGTGATCAGC
>Ga0268261_10002596_pt1 | contig 12983 bp, 1 predicted proteins | sample TergutNc150P1_FD_190353 | JGI IMG/M metagenome (GOLD analysis project Ga0268261, IMG submission 190353) | Nasutitermes corniger P1 segment gut microbial community from laboratory colony in Florida, USA - Nc150 P1 (SPAdes) (version 2) | ecosystem: Host-associated > Arthropoda: Insects > Digestive... | reverse complement strand
TATTTAGTACGTGTCACCCACACGTGATCCCTTGGGCATCTAATGGTCACTTGACGCTGGCTCCAAAATTGGTAGATCCACACTTCCCCATGCCGCAACAAGGTAGGTGTCTCATAGTGGAGCATCAGACTGCTCCTGCAGGGTCCGTCTTTAGCTGCAGTCTGAGAGTACAGCTTGGACTCACACGTAATTGACCGAATGTCATATAGAGCTCTTTCCGCCGGACATATTGCAATGTTTCTTGTGCTGCATTTTTGCACGTCGGCTGCGGTCATCAAGATGTAATCCCTTTGACTATATGATAAGCTAAAATAGTTATACTCGAGCTGATATAACGCAAAGGTGTCTTTTAATAATCGTGTAGGTAAGGCGATTATCCTAAACAGAGTGTAGTGTTGACTTTCGGTTTTTAACGGGACTTCTAGAATTAACTTAATACCGTGTGCGGTACCTACCGCAGTTACCTTAATTAATTCATATACAAGTGAATAGTATCCAATTTGGTACCAGCAATAAGTTTGTAATTTTCAGGCAAACACAAGGTAATATTTCGCAGTATGCTGTGTAAAACATTGGGAAACCAAACATAAATAAAATTAAACCGTTACATGCGAAGAAAATGCATAAACATATGTGCCGCAATCAATTTAAATACAATCATATGTCCAAATGTGTGTTGCCTATTTAGAACAAGGGAAAATAATCTCTAATTTCCAATTTGTATCTCGCTTACCGTTTCGCACATATATTGTCTAAGTCTGCTCTCGTGGCTATCTGCTATCAGCACGTTCAGAAATAGGGGATGTCTAACGTATTGTTCGGAAGGTGATGAGAGTAGCCTAAAGAGTCGGTACTCCCGGAATGAATTTCCTTAATCTACTATACATCCGAAATACGCTCTTGATGAAATATCTATGTTGTTAGATTACATTTCTCGGCGTCGATCTGCATTCGTGTACAACGTAACGCATTGTCCATCGACTTATCCCTGAGATTTTCGCAACAATCTCACACCTTAAACGGCGAACACATTCCTCGAAAGGATAGCTATGTTCCCGTTTTCGTCGTCAGCCCCAACTGACGTGACCCTTGGTCTCTCCAACGAGACCGCTCAGCCCTGCTGAGATATACCGTAGTAGCAGACAACGCGAATTCGGTCGTCTCCCATGTGACGCACCGTAAGAAATATGTGGACTTACATCGGCTCCTAGCCGGTCCACCGAACCATGACTTTTGACATTATATCGTTACGAGTACGTTCCTACGTCACGTACCCCGTTCATCGTAAATTCCTAAACTCTACCAGCAGTGGATTATCTGTATCAGCTTTTTAAGCATCTGCAAGACTACGTCAGACGCCTGGACGTCTCCACGAGTATAACTTCCCTCCCCGACCTTGAAGTCAGGTGTTCAGTGCATACGTGTTGCGGCTCGCCCCTAAGTGCGGCTCGCAGCACATTCGAGTCAGCTGTACTGCTGACCGTTCCATACTGACGTCTTGCCATAAAACACAACAAAAACAAAAGAATTTCGGCTTTTATTTCCCAACTAATTTAACTACAGTTCTGAAATTTCGATTTCCCTAGTCTGCCATAGTACACGACAGTTAGAGCTCAGGGTTCGACCTAGCTTCGTGCGATCTTGAGCGTTCGCTTGGGTTTCCCTTCCCAGGCGAGTTTCGCGTTCTCCCTCGCCGTTTTGGCCGTGCAGAGCATTCCTTGGTAAAATGCCCTATGCCCTGGCACTTATAACACCGAGATGCGACCTTAGGCCTAACTCTAAGCGTCGTTTCGAATTTCTGCCCTGCTGTCCTTTCCCTTTGGAATTTTGGGCCCAAGTTGAAACGCGAACTAGCTGGGTCAGCAACTTGCGACTTTTCTAGTTTTGAACCGTCGGACGGGTGCCACCGTCCTATTATAGCCGTGCCTTCGTTATTTTGAATCAACTTTTCCAGAGGTATGGCTGACTCTGCGCCTGACCATTTCGTCACAAGTGAATTGATTGACATTAACAAATGTTCCTTCCGCCTGTTGAGTTCTGCTTTTGCTTCCAAAGGAAATGCACGACGGCTTGAATCCTGCATAGTGACTTCTTGTTACTCCAACGTAATTTGGAATTTAGAATTTTGACCGACGTAACACTCTGTGCCCATTTGATGGGTACATATCGATTCCTGTTCGTACGTGATTATCTATCCTACCTGGACCGACATTACTCCTCCCTCTTGCAAACCAACTCGTAGCAGTAATACGAAAGCTAACCGGTTTGTGGGAAAACCGCTGCCTACCAATTTTTCTGACTTGGGTTAGGAAACACCGCGGCCACTAATTTTTACTGACGCGTGTTAGAAAACACCGCTGTCAGTACTTGTAGTTTGCTTAGGGGCACCGTCGTTAAACTGCGTGTGCATAATTTAATCTAATGCTGCCCCTATGTACTGAAGTACAATTAATTCAGGAATAAAAGGGGGGATTTTAGTTCAATAGAACGGCCGTTAGTCACTAACTCTAAAGTTATATATTTAGATACAGTATACACATATGTACAATTTGGAATGATTCGTCATTAATTGTGAAATTGATAATAAATATGATCGGATAATCGTCTTGCATTTTTGTTAATCAGAGGGGGTTTCGGAATTTGCTGCTCGAATGAATTTAGTGAATATAGTCAGAAAGACTCACCTTGTAATACCAGAAGCGTTGCGACATATAGAAGCATTCTGTATTAGCTACAATATCAATTGGTATACTATCTCCTTCATAGAGAGAGCACTACATCGGTGTCGACAATTTTTCGTCGTGAATATAATTCCAAAAGTAAAACTGACGTGGATACAAAAGTGAAACCAAAATGAACTTAATGACGTAGTTGCGGTGTGACTATTTATAACAATAAACATGCTTAATACAGCGTCTTCCTGGATTACTGTAATTTGCGGGTTCTAGATCGCTAAGAATTCCTGGTATGTAGTACGAATAATGTAATTGGGTACAGCTGACACAATAAAACTTATTGGCAAAATGATTGTAACTTCCTACATTCTTGAACTAATAAACTAGGAAACGCGTTTCTAATGGATATCAATTTTGAATCCAACCAGAAGTTTAAACCTGTAATTTTGGATATTACATTATTATCAAAACCAGCAAAACTGACTGTGTTATACATTTAATAGCAAAACCAGCATAACTGACGGCCTAACACTGTTAATATCAAAACCAGCACAACTGAATGTTTAACAGTGTCACTGTCAAAACCAGCACACCTAACAGTTTAACACTGTTAACATCAAAACCAGCACAAATGAATGTGTGACCCTCTTAATATAAAACCAGCACAACTGCATGTGTAACACCGTTAATATCAAAACCAGCACAACTGAGTGTGTAACACATTTAATATCAAAACCAGCACAACTGTCTGTGTAACACGGTTAATATCGAGACCAGTACTACTGAGTGAAATACTGCTAATAACAAAACCAGCACTACTGACAGTTTAAGATTGTTAATATAGAAACCAGCACAACTTAATGTGTAACGCTGTTAATATCAAAACCAGCACAAAATAGTGTGTAACACTGTTAATATCAAACCCAGAAAAACTGACTGTTTAACAGTGTTAATATCGAAATCAGCACAAATGAGTGTGTAACATGTTAAAATCAAAACCAAAACAACTGATTTTGTAACACTCTTAATACTAAAACCAGAACAACTGACTGTGTAGCAGAGTTAATATCAAAACCAGCAAAACCGAATTTGTAACACTGTTAATATCAACACCAACACAACTGACTGTGTAGCACTCTTAATATCAGAACGAGCAAAACTGACTGTGTAACACTGTTAATATTAAAACTAGCACAAATGACTGCGTAACACACTATCAAAACCAGAACAACTGACTGCATAACACTGTTAATATCAAAACCCGCACATTGAATGTATAACACTGCTAATATCAAGACCATCACGACTGACTGAATAACACGGTTACTATCAAAAACAGTAACAGCTGACAGTGTAAGACTGTTAATATCAAAAAAATTACAACTGACTGTGAAACAGGGCTAATATTTATACCAGCACATTGACTGTGTAACTGTGTTAATATAAAAAATTTAAAAAGTTTCTGTTTGTGTCAATATCAAAATCGAAAAAAATGAGTGCAAAAGTGATAACATCAAAACCAACAAAACTGAAGGTGTAACAGAGTTACTATCAAAAACAGCACAACTGACATTATAACAGTTACTATCAAAACTTGCACAACTAATTGTGTAACAATGTTAAAATAAAAAAATCACAACTGACTGTGAAACACTGTTAATATGAAAACCAGCACAATCGACTGTGTAACCCTGTCAATATCAAAAGCACCACAAATGACTGTGTAACTATGTAAATAACAGAAACAAGACAACTGACTGTAACACTGTTAATATCAAAAGCAGCACAACTGACAGCGTAACAGTGTTAATATCAAAACCAGAGCAACTGAGAGCGTAATAGTGTTATTATCAAAATCAGAACAAATGACGTTGAGACAGTTTTAATATCAAAACCAGAACAAATGTGAATGTAAACTCTTAATATCAAAAAGAGAACAACTGACTGAGTAAGAGTGTTAATAACAAAATCTGCACACTTTAGTGTGTAATAGATTTAATATAAAAAGAGCACAATTGACGGTGTAACACGGTTAATATCAGAAGCAGAACAACTGACTGTGTAACAGAGTTAATATCAAAACCAACACAACTGAATATTTAACAGTGTTAAAATTAAAATCAGTACAACTGACTGTATAACAATTTTAATATCAAAATCTTCACAAATGACTGTGTAACACTGTTAATATCAATACCAGTAAAACTGATAGTGTAACAATGTTAATATCAAAACCATCACACCTGACTGTCAAACAGTTTCGCTATTAAAACCAGCACAGCTCACAGTGTAACACTGTTAATATGAAAACCAACACAATTGTCTGTGAAACACTGTTGAGATCAAAAGCAGCACAACTGACTAACACTTTTAGTATCAAAACCAGCACAAATGACTGTGTAAATCTGTTAATATCAAAACCAGATCTGACTGTGTAAGACTCAACATAAAAGACTCAGCATATCTGACGGTGTAACAGTGTTAATATAAAACCAGAACAACTGAGAGGGAAACAGTATTAATAGCAAAACCAGAACAACTGACTGTGTAACTATGTTACTATAAAAAGCAGCACAGCTGAGCGTGTAAGATTGTTAATATATAAACCAGCATAACTGATTTTAACAGTGTTACTATTAACACCATCACAACTGACGGTGTAACACTGTTAATATCAATACCAGCAAAACTTAAAATATAGTACTTTTCATCTCAAAAGCAGAACAAGTCACTGTGTAACAGCGTTACTTTCAAAAGCAGCAAAAATGGCTATGTAACACTGTTAATATCAAAAGCAGCACAAATGACGGTGTAACACTGTTAATGTCAAAACCAACACAACTGACTGTGTAACAGTGTTATTATCAAAATCATCACAACTAAATTTGTAACACACTTAATATCAAAACAGTCACAACTGAGTGAGTAAATTTGATAATATAAAAAACAACTGACTTTTTAAAAGAATTACTACCAAAATCAGCACAACTGGATATTTAATAATGTTAATATCACAACCAGCACTACTGACTGTCTGCAACATTTAATATAAAACCAGCACAACTGGATGTGTAATACTGTTAATATCAAAACAAGAACAACTGACAGTGAAACACTGTTAATATCAAAACCAGCACAACTGATTGTTTAACACTTTTTATATCAAAACCAGTACAAAATCTGTGTAGCTCTGTCAATAACAAAAATAGCACAACTGACTATGTAACACTTATTTTCAAACAAGAAACACTGGCAGCGTAACACCGTTAATATCAAAACCAGAACAATTGAATATTTAAGAATGTAAGTAACAAAACCAGCACAATTAACATTGTAACAGTGTTAATATCAGAACCAGAACAACTGAGAATGAAACAGTGTTAATATCAAAACCAGAACATCTGACGTTTTAACAACATTAATATAAAAAAGAACAAATGGTTGTGTAAAACAGTAAATACCAAAACCAGAACAAGTGACTGTTTAATACTCTTAATAACAAAACTAGCACAACTTGAAAGTTAACACTTTTCATATAAAAACGAGCATAAAAAAGCGTGTAAAACCGTTCATATCAAAACCAGAAAAACCGACTGTTTAACAGTGTTAATATCGAAATCAGAACAATTGAGAGTGTAACAGTTTTAACATAAAAAACAGCACAAATGAATGTGTAACATTGTTAATATCAAAACCAGAACAACTAACTGTGTAACAGTGTTAATAACAAAACCAGCACAACCGACTGCGTAACAGTGTTAATATCAACAACAGCACAACTGACTGTGTAACACTGTTATTATCAAAACCAGAAAAACGGACTGTTTAACACTCTAAATATAAAAAACAGTACAATTTAGTGTGGAACATTGTTACTATCAAAACATACACCAATGACTGTGTAACGCTCTCAATATCATTACCAGCACATCTGATTGTGTAACACTGTTAATATCAAAATCAGCACAACTGATTATGTAACACTGTTAATATCAAAACCCGCACAACTTACTAAGTAACACTGTTAATATCGAGACGAGTACAAATGACTGTGTAACACGCTTAATATCAAAACCAGCACACTAGACTGCGAAAACACATCAAAAAATCACAACACGCTGTGTAACACTCTTAATATCAAAACAATCACAAATGACTATGTAAAATCGTTAATATTAAAACAAAAACAACTGACTTTGTAACAGAGTTTCTACCAAGACCAGCACTACTGAATGTTTAATAATGTTAATATCAAAACAAGCACTACTGAATGAGTAAAAACTTTGATATCAAAAGCAGCACAACTGTCTGTGTAATACTGTTAATATCATATCATAACAAATGACTGTGTAACAGTGTTAATATCGATACCAGCACAACTGATTGTGTAGCACTTGTTATATCAAAAACAGCACAAATGTCTGTGTAACTCTGTCAATAAAAAAATAGCACAAATGACTGTTTAACACTGTTATTTTCGAAACCAGGAACACTGAATGTGTAACACTGTTAATAACAGAACTAGAACAACTGAATGTGTAAGATTGGAAATAACAAAACCAGCACAACTCACAATATAACAATGTTAATATCAAAACCAGAAGAACTAAGGGTGTAACAGTGTTAATATCAAAACCAGAACAACTGACGTAAGAGTGTTAATATAAAAACAGCACAATTGGTTGTGTAACACTATAAATAATAAAAACCAGAAAAAGTGACTGTGTAATACTGTTAGTAACAAAACTAGCACAACTGAATATTTAACACTGATAATATCAAACCAGCACAAAATAGTGTGTAACAATGTTAATATCAAAACCAGAAAAACTGACTGCTTATCAGTATTAATATCGAAATCAGCACAGCTGATTATATAACACTGTTAATATCAAAAACAGAACAATTGACTGGGTAACAGTGTCAACACCAAACCAGCACAACTGACTGTGTAACGTTGTTAATATCAACACCAGCGGAACTGACTGTGTAACACTTTTAATATCAACACGAGAAAAACTGACAGTTTAACACTCGTAATATCAAAAGAGGACAACATAGTGTGGAACAATGTTACTATAAAAAAACAGCACAAATGGCTGTGAAACACTGTTAATATCAAAACCAGCACAACTGACAGTGTAACACTGTAAATATAAAAACCAGCACAACTGACTGCGTAACACAGATAATATCAAAACCCTGGACAACTTTCTGTGTAACACTGTTAATATCAAGACCAGCACAACTGACTTTATCACACGGTTAATATCAAAAGAAGCACACTTGACTGTGAAACACTGTTAGTATAAAAAAAATCACAACTGGCTGTTTAACAGTGCTAATATTAAAACCAGCACAATTGACGGTGTAAAAGTGTTAATATCAAGACTAGAAAACCTGACTGTGTAAAAGTGTTAATATCAAAAACAGAAAGAAATGAGTGTGAAACAGTATTAATATCAAAACCAACACTACCAAGGGTGTAAGAGCGTCGCTTTCAAAAACAGTACAACTGATTTCGTAAAAGATTTACTATCAAAATATTCAAAACTAAGAGTGTAACAATGTTAATTTCAAAAACATCACAACGGACTGTGAAATACTGCTAATATCAAAACCAGCACAACTGACTGTGAAATGTTGTCAATATCAAAATCAGCGCAAATGACAGTGTAACGATGTTAATATCGAAACGAGAACAATTGAATGTGTAACACTTTTAATATTAAAAGCAGCACACCTGATATTGTAAAAGTGTTATTATCAAAACCAGAACAACTTAGAGTTTAACATTGTTATAACAAAATCAGAACAACTAAATTTGAAACAGATTTAATATCAAAAACATCATAACTGTTAGTCTAACGCTGCTACAATCAAAACAAAAACAACTGACTGTTTAAAACTGTCACTATCAAAACCAGCACAACTCACTGTGTAACACTGTTAATATCAAAAGCTGCACAACTGAGTGTGTAGCACTGTTAACCTAAAACAAGCAAAAATATCTTGTAACAATGTTAATTTCAAAACCAGCTCACCTGACTATGTAACACTGTTAATATCTAAACCAGCACAACTGACTGTGTAAATCTCTCAATATCAAAAACAGCACAAATTACTATGTAACAATTTTAATATCTAAACCAGAACAACTGAATGTGAAACACTTTTAATATCAAAATCAACATAAAAGCGTGTGTAAAATTGTTAAAGTAAAACCAGCACAACTGGCATTGTAACAGTGCTACTATCAAAACCACCACAACTGGCTTTGTAACACTGTTAATATCCAAACCGGCACAACTGACAGTATAACACTCTTAATCTCAAAACAAGCACAAGTCACTGTGCAACAGTGTTACTATCAAAAGCAACAAAACTGAATTTGAAACACTGTTAATAACAAAAGCAGCAAAACTGACATTTTAACACTGTTATTGTCAAAACCAACACAACTGAATGTGTAACAGAGTTATTATCAACATCAGCACATCTGCCTTTGTAACACTGTTAATATCAAAATAATCACAACTGTAGGTGTAAAAATTTTTAATATCAAAACATTCACAACTAGCTTTGTAACAGAATTACTACCAAAACCAGCACAACTGGATGTTTAATAATGTTAATACCACTACCAACACTACCGAGTGTGTAACACGTTTAATATCAAACCAGCACAACTGGCTGTTTAGTACTGTTAATATCAAAACCAGAACAACTGACTGTGTAACACTGTTAATATCAAAACCAGCACAACTGATTTTGTAACACTTTTTATATGAAAACCAGCACAAATGCCTGTGTAACACTGTCAATAAAAAGAATAGCAGAAATGACGGCGTAACACAGTTATTTTCAAAACCAGAACATTTACTGTGAAGAACTGTTAATATAAAAAACAGGAAAACTGAATATGTAAGACTCTAAATAACAAAACCAGCACAACTAAAAATGTAGCAGTGTTAATATAAAACCCAGAACAACTGAGAGTGTAACAGTGTTAATATCAAAACCAGAACAATTGATGTTTTACAGTGTTAATATAAAAAACAATTGGGTGTGCAACACTGTAAATATGAAACCAGAACTATTGAGTTATAATACTGTTTATAACTAAACTAGCACAACTTAATATGTAACACTCATAATATCAAAACCAGCACAAAATAGTGTGTAACACTCTTCATATCAAAACCAGATAAACCAGCTGTTTAACAGTGTTAATATCGAAATCAGCGCAACTGAGAGTGTGACAGTTTTAATATCAAAACCAGCATAACTGACTGTGTAACACTCTTAATACCAAAACCAGAACAACTGACTGTGTAACAGTGTTAATATCAATCCCAGCACAACTGACAGGGTAACAGAGTTAATATCAACACCAGCACAACAGAAAATCTAACACTCTTAATACCAAAACCAGAATAATTGACTATTTAACACTCTTAATATAAAAAAGCACAATTTATAGTGGAACATTTTTACTATCAAAACCAGCACAAATAACTGTGTAACACTGTTAATATCAAAACCAGCACAACTGAATGCGTAACACTGTTAATATCGAAACTTAAAAAACTAATTTGTAACACTGTTAATATCAAGACCAGCATAACTGATGGTATAACACGTTTAATATCAAAACTAGCACACTTAACTGTGAAATACTCTTAATACCAAAACAATCACAACTGACTGTGTAACAGTGTTAATATTAAAACCAGCACAATTGTCTGTAACAGTGTCAATATCAAAATTAGAAAACCTTACTTTGTAAAAGTGTTCATATCAAAACCAGAAATAAATGTGTGTGTAACTGTGTTATTATAAAAACCAACATTACTAAGGGTGTAACAGTGCCATTATCAAAAACAGCACATCTGACTTCGTAACAGTCTTAATATCAATAGCTGCATAACTAACAATGTAACAATGTTAATTTCAAAACCATCACAACTAACTGTGTAACACTGTCAATATCAAAACAAGCACAACTGATTCTGTAAGGCTATCAATATCAAAACCAGCACAAATGACTTTGTAACAATGTTAATATCAAAAATAGAACAACTAAATATGTAAAATTGTTAGCATTTAAAGCAGCTTAACTGAGATTGTAACAGTGTTATCAAAACCAGGACAACTTAGAGTGTATCATTGTTAATACTAAAACCATAACAACTGATGTTGAAACAGTATCAATATCAAAACAAGCGCAAATGACAGTATAACTGTTTTACTATCAAAAGCAACAGATCAGATTGTGTAACAATGTCACTATCAAAACCGGCACAACTCACTGTGTAACACTGTTAATATCAAAAGCTGCACAACTGAGTGTGTAACACTCTTCATATCAAAAGAAGCACAAATAAATGTGTTACAATGATAACTTCAAAACCAGCTCAACTGACAGTGTAAAAATTTAATATCAAATCCACAACAACTGAGTGTTTAAATCGGTCAATATCAAAACCAGCACAATTTACTATGTAACAATGTTAATATCAAAAAGCACAACTGACTGTGAAACCAAATTAATATCAAAATCAGCACAATTGAGTGTATAACAGTGTTAATATCAAAATCAGCACAACTGCCTTTTTAACAGTGTTATTTTCAACACCAGCACAACTGACTCTGTAACACTGTAAATATCAAAGACAGCACAACTGACCGTGTAACACGGATAATCTTAAAACCAGCACAAGTCACTGTGTAGCAGTTTTCCTATCAAAAGATGCAAATTTGGCTTTGTAACACGCTTAATATCAAAACCAGCACAACTGACTGTGTATAACTGTTAATGTCAAGCACAACACAACTCTCTGTTTAACAGTGTTACTATCAAAATCAGCACAAGTGAGTTTGTAACTCTCCTAATATCAAAACTATCTCAAATGTGTGTGTAATATTGTCAATATCAGAAAACACAACTGAGTGTGTAACAGAATTACTACTAAAACCAACACAACTGAATGTTTATGACGGTTAATATCAAAACCAATACTACTGATTGCGTAATAGTTTAATATAAAAACCAGCACAACTGGCTGTGTAACACTGTTAAAATCAAAATCAGTACAACTGACTGTGTAACACTCTTAATATCAAAACCAGCACAACCGACTGTGTAATAATTTTCATATAAAAACCAGCACAAATGTCCGTGTAACTTTGTCAATAACAAAAATAGCACAAATGACTGCGTAAAACGTTTAATATAAAAACAGATACACTGACTGTGTAATACTGTTATTGTCAAAACTAAAGCATCTCAAGCTGTAATTGTTCATATCCAAAACTGAAAAACTTAGAGTGTAACAGTGTTAATATCAAAACCAGATCAACTGAAGGTGAAACAGTATGAATATCAATACCAGCACAAATTTGTGTGTAACAATGTATATATACAAACCAGCACAACTAGCTGTGTAACTCTGTCAATATCAAAAACAGCACACCTGTCTGTGTAAAACTTAATATTAAACCAGAAAAACTGACTGTGTAAGAATGTAAACAAAAAATCAGCACAACTGACATTGTTACAGTGTTAAAATAAAAAAACAACTGAAAGTGTAACAGTGTTCAAATTAAAGCAAGAGCAACTGGCGTTTTAACAGTGTTAATATAAAAAAACAGCACAAATGAGTGTGTAACACTGCAAATACGAAAACCAGAACAAATGACCGTGTAATAATGTTAATTACAAAACCAGCACAACTAAATGTGTAACACTGTTCATATCAAAACCAGCACAAAAAAGCGTGTAACAGTGTTCATATCAAAAAAAGAAAAACTGATGGTTTAACAGTGTTAATAATAAAATCAGCACAACTAAGAGCGTAACAGTGTTAAAATCAAAACCAGCACAACTGAATGTGTAACACTGTTAATATCAAAACAAGAACACATGAACGTCTAAAAGTGGTAATATAAAAAAACACAACTGACAGTGTGACAGTGTTAATATCAACACCAGCACAACTGATTGTGTGACAATGTTAATATCAGAACCAAAAAAACTGCCTGTGTAACACTAGTGTAATGACCATGACGCGTTTGCGACAGCTCATTACTCAAATTCCCGCGTGTTGTCTGTACGTTAGTCAACACGTCGAGTCAGCACATGCCTGACTGTCACACTTCTCAAGGTTGCCTCGTACTGCTATTCTGTTTGTGTTATTAACACAACTATGCGAGACTCAGCTTTTATCTCCTATAAAAGCTGAGGGAAATTGGCCCAGAATCATTCCGGCCTGCACCATTCTTCCGGCCTGTAGCACGTCAGACCAG
>Ga0268261_10002595_pt1 | contig 12987 bp, 12 predicted proteins | sample TergutNc150P1_FD_190353 | JGI IMG/M metagenome (GOLD analysis project Ga0268261, IMG submission 190353) | Nasutitermes corniger P1 segment gut microbial community from laboratory colony in Florida, USA - Nc150 P1 (SPAdes) (version 2) | ecosystem: Host-associated > Arthropoda: Insects >... | reverse complement strand
GCCGCTCACCTGCTGAGATCGTGGGTTCGAATCCCACCGGGGGCATGGATATTTGTCTGTTGTGAGTGTCGTGTGTTGTCAGGTAGAGGTCTCTGCGACGAGCTGATCACTCGTCCAGAGGAGTCCTGCCGACTGTGCTGCGTCTTTGTGTGTGATCTAGAAACATCAAGAATAGGTGCTCCATATATATATGACATTAGTAGCCTAAGGGTTAAACTTTGTAATTATACACTTTTTTAAAACTGACACAATAACGGAAATGATTTAAGTTAAAATCCAAAATGTAGTTTTTAATTCGAATAAATCAACCAACAAGAAGCAACAGTTTCACAAGTTTAGTACTTGACGTTTATATGTGGCTCAACGTGTTTCAGGTGCTTCCACGCCCATCATCAAGAGCATACAACTGCATTATCAGCCTTTGGTTTTCTGTTGGAGCGTGGTGGTAGCAGCGTTGTTGGTCGTGGTCTGGCCGGCCAGGCCGGCCAGACCACGACCAACAACACTGATGATGGGCGTGGAAGCACCCGAAACATGTTGAACCACACACATAAACGTCAAGTAATAAACTTGTGAAACTGTTGCATCTCGTTGCTTAAGTTATTTGAATCGTATGATGATGCATGGACTTGCGAACGTCAAATGTAGTTTTTAACTTGGTAGCTTATGTAAAAGCAGGTTGGTTGTATTGTTATTTTGATTAGGCTTTTTTTGAGAGTGTAAATACCTGAGTGGTGCAGTTGTCTCTGACAGTCACAATATACAGAAATGCTTCGATCACTGATTGTCCTTTAGGGCAGTTCTTGTATTATGGTTACATTAGTATTCTGCCACTTGCATCTGAGTATTCTACTTTTATTTTCTCAAGTTCCCATGTTCATGGTTTAAAACTATTTGTAGATTTTTATATATCCGCAATTCTGCAATATAAAGTATGTCCGTTGAGACTTTCTGATGTTGTTATTAGTGAGCAGCAGAAATACGTTATCTGTATTTATGTGTTAGTACATATTGGTATGTGGATGTATAATGGTGTGGCAGTGTTACTTGCCCAAATTAGACTGACTGACAGTTTCTACAGTATCCCATAGAATTTTTCCCACACTAGTAAAGCATGCTGTGTTGAATACAGAATTTTCCTCAGGTACCACAGCTGTATTCTTCACAGGTTCATGAATGGTGGGTAAATAATTTTTGCAAAGTCTGAAGCAGGTTTATTCTAAGAAAAAAATTTGTTTACCAGAAATGTCCCACATGATTCCTACTGGTGTAACGTATTTCTTAATTTGCTACATTTAGGCATGTTTTTATGGGCGGCATATTTTCATGGGCTACCTGGACGATCCAGAGAAGACTTCTGAAGCTCTGGATGAAGAAGGATGGCTTCACTCAGGAGATCTTGGAATAATTGATGAAGATGATTTTCTTTATATCACTGGCAGGATCAAGGTACTATAAACATGAGGGATTTGGGTTCATGGCAGTGAGTGTGAACAACACTGTCTTTTGGGATATGATGTCATGTAGTCTGGTAGAAATTTACTGCAAAGTAGATGAACTTAACTTCATCCATCTCCAGGGAAGAAGCGTCATTGTATGTGTTTTCTTTTTTTGTTAATCAAAACTTTTAACATTTGTTAAGGTTTTTCCATTAGCTCAAACCGTGTGGAGTCAAATAATGGGGTGAATGGGGAATACCTAAGTGGAAAGTATGTGGAAGGAAGTGGTCAGAGCCTAATTTGAGGCACTATTCAAGCATCTGCTTGAAGGTACTGAGAAAGCCAGGGGAAAATGCGGGATATGAAATTTCTGGGTAAAAATTTGTACTGGGATATTCAGTATGTTAAGCTCTAATGCTGCCATAAGTCACTTTTACCAGCAATTTTTTTAAGAAATAAAGAACTCTAATCTAGTATAGTTTTATTGTTACAGGTCTGCAGACTTCTAGTGTTGCACATGTAGTATAACTTCTATGCATTTTTGTAGGAACTGATTATCACAGCAGGTGGTGAGAACATTGCCCCTGTCATAATTGAAGAGGAAGTGAAGTCTCATTTACCATGCATCAGCAATGCAGTGCTCATTGGAGACAAAAGGAAATTTCTTTCGATTCTTCTGACATTAAAGGTACTTTAGTACTTAGCAGTTGGTAATCTATTAATGAGCCAAACATTACATCAGCAGGGAGAGTCAAAAGTCTGGAAACACAGAGGTTTTGTTTCTTATGGATTGGTGGGTTGTAGAGGAAGTAAATAAACAGGAATCTACTGGTATGAGTGATTGAACTGTACCTATTACTGAAGTTCAAGTTCAGAATTCTCTGAGATGTTGTGACAGAGCTCGTAAAGAAACATTCAGATAATCCAGTTGTGCACAGTGCCATTACTGTCTTCCCGCAACAGAAGTTTCTAATGCTTCCAGTGTTTCAAGACATTGACTTGTCCTTTCATCCTGTAGAAAATGCTTATAAAATTATAAGAAATTTAAGTATGACTTGGTTGCTGAATGGAACATAACTTTGGTTGTAAAAAAAGGTCATGTGAATTACCTAATAACTGCAGGTTTTAACAAGAACTTTAATGTAAGGATGAAAATATTGGATAAAAATACTGCGGTGGTTACAGCTGCTGAGATATAGTATTAAAATACCACATGGAACAGAATAATGTTTTGTAAACAGTTGCAGCAAATTTATGAAGTGTGGGTAGAAGCAGTTTGTGATCTTAACCTGTTATACAAACTCACTTCAGCAATGGCATGCTTTACATGGTGCTTATAAGTAATTTTATCTCACTTCCTTTTTGAACAGACTGAAATGAACTTGGACACTGGTGAGCCACTTGAAGAATTAGCACCAGTCACAAAAGAGTGGTGCAGAAGGCATGGTTGTAAAGCTGATACTGTGAAAGATGTTCTGACTGGACCAAACAAACAGGTAGCCCAGAATGTTACAACTTACCTACAGAAGTTTACCAAATATAAAATGTAACAGAACTTGAAATTCAGAATATTAATGAGAGAGGAGATACTACAGAAGAATTATGTCTTCCTTGTTTCTTATTTCCAGTGAAGTCTCTTTTTTTCTTCCTGTTTGTCTGTCTGTCTACATTTTTTATTCTGGTATGACTCACAATAACATGAATATCATGGTTGAGTGGGTACCAATCACGCTTTATATTTATTATGAGATCATGTTCAGATCTTAGCCTGGAGACTAGCTGTCATGTGTGTTTCATTGTTTTCCTGTCCCTTGAAGGAAATGCTGGGATGCTACATGAGATCAGGGTGTGCCTGCTTCTTCCCACATCCTCTGCATTTTATTCATTGATCCTACCACGTGATGGTGAACAGTCTGAGCTACTGGCAGCATCTTTCAATGAATCTTAAATAAGGACTTAATTTTTTAAGGATATGATGCTCTGTCACCGGGTTGTCCCTTCTCATTATTTTGAAATTAACATAGTGCCTTCATCTCCAGAGTCCAAAAGTCTAGAAAGAATGCCAGGGTGAACTATCAGGTTCCACCCATATCTCCCTGGTTGGCCTGTTAGCCAGCCACAGAAGGTTACGCTCATGTTTGTATTTACTCTTTAGGCCCTGCCCAGGTAGTGTGCTGGTTAACCAAAACTGAGATGAAACAGAATTTAAAATGACAGTGTTTTAGGCCTTTGTTGGTCCAATCCAGTGGCTGATCCCTTAAGTATTTTTTTAAAATATGAAACATAAACATCATTTAATAAGTAAATGATATGTAGTATTATAAAACCTGTGATGATATGAAGGTATGGGCAATTCTTAATGTGCGTTTTAGATTTCATAGCCACCTTCCATATTAACCGCTTTATGTTTTCAGTATTGGGGTGTTTTCATGTTAATTGGTGTCTCATTATGTAAACATGTTATGTATCTGGCTATTGTGATGTGTCCCTTTCCTGGTGAAATGCTGTTCTTTTAGACTGCACTGGACTGCTACCTCTGGCATACCTGTAACTGTTACTCATTTGTTTCTTGTACATTCTGAATACCAGATGATGTCATGTCACAGCCTAGAAGTAATTAATCTTTATCAACACTACTGAGGGAACCTTGTATCTTATATAAGATTCAGATGCCTAGTTTCTGTGGTTCATAGAATGCTAAATACAGATCACATGCAGCTGCTGAAGTCTATTGCCATACATCATTTTGTGACCCAAAATTTAGTGGAACTATTGTTGTTTCCACTTAAAAAATTTGTGTGTCTACCATATTGTTACTGATTTTACAAAAATGATATGTATGAGGTAGCATCCAATGGCATGATGTTTATACAGATTTCACAAATATTCGTTAGTTAATCCACAAGTTGAAAGAAATCACACACATATCCAAACACCATGGTAATTTCACTTGCCTGCTTTGGGTTGGAGAGTAAAAAAAACTAATGGGCTACCCATTGAAAATTAAATGAAAAAATTTTACAAAATTTGCTTCTTACACAAGTAATTCTTCCATTAATCCGCTGTTATACACTATGGGATATTTTGATGGAATAATTATTGTAATAAGTGTAGAACTTGCTGTTCTGTTTACTAATGTCTGGTCTGAGTTCATTTTAATTTGCTCCTATATATATGCACATTTTCATTTAAAATATTGAAAACAGCCTTCAAGGCTTGATACAATAAGCAGTGTTGTTATGTAATCTTGGGGTAAAATATTTTATGGGAGTAGTCAACAATAATACGAATCAAAACTTACATTGAAGTTCCACTGTTGCTGCCATCTGATGGTGCTGTTGTGAGTGATACTTTCATTTTGTTTTCGTCGAAAGTGACACCAGACCAACCAACCAATGGGCAAACATTATCACGAAAAAGAGTGCTTACTTGAAGCTTAACCCTTATCCCGCTAACGTGGAGAATATGGTGAGCTCCTAATAATGCCAGCAATTGGCAGATGGGATTTAACTCAGCGTTTAAAGGGTTAATATACAGAGTTCACTGTTATGAAATTAACTTGGATATGTCATAAATAATTTTAATTCCAGGTCATGGCTGCCATACAGAAAGGTATTGATGAAGCAAATGCCAAGGCAATATCCAATGCACAGCGTGTACAGAAATTTCAGATACTTTCACATGACTTCTCGATCCCGACTGGTGAGATAGGTAAGTTTATGTTAGGATCTGGTACGCTCTTTCTGGCAAATGCAGTTGATAATTCAACACTGTGTATAACGTAATGCTGCATGGATGTGCACTGTATTAGCAGGGCATATCCCTCCTTGGTCATGTCATTCATTAAATTAAGTTTATCGATGCAATTCAGTTCTGTACGTGCGACAAGGAATCAGCGTTAGCATTTTTTTTTCTTAATTTTCTTGCATTAATGACGTGGTATTATTATATGTTTAACCTTTAACACTTTCAGTCCGGCCGGCATTTAAACTTTAAAATCCCCCCTGCCGGCGTATTTTAAGGGTACTAAAAAAAATTCTAAAATTACGGTATATCTTGTCATAATAATACGAAACTTTTACACATCATAGCAGAAGTTTTTCTGTATCTCATGCACAAAAAATGGAGTACTTACGTGTATTTGGAGTCTGACACCACAAGTAGAAATTCTGAGGTCGAAATCACGAAATTTATAGTCACTAGACGGCCACTACAAGTTACACATTTCACAAAGATAAGGTTTTTGCTGCACTGCCTCTGAAAACAATTGTTACTGTTATTCCCAGTAATTCAGTTTTGTGTGAAACACCTCAAAACACTGCCCTATACAAAGTCCTACATCGCATTTTCGGCAGTAAATTGTAGTGCATTTTTTCACACTTTTCCTGGTCTGGCGCTTGCTTCTCTCCGCACACACGCAACATGAGCGCTGCGATTTTCCCTCCAGCTTAGCATGTGTTGCTGTAATCCTATATAAAATATGGTCTCTCCCTACCAGTCTGCCAGCTGCACTGCTAGACTGACCTTGCACTTGAATTTCCGTACAGACACTAGCAAGCAATCCTTCGGCGACTTTTTCATAGAAAATTTCTGACATTTTTTTATTGCTTGTTTTGTTGTGCAAGATATGGGCATTTACCACTGCCAGGTCGAACAGATGAAAGAAAAGTTTCTTCCACCATTTTATCGTCTTTCTTTCAAATGAATAATAAGACAACATCTGATCGGATCTGTCCACACCAGTTTTATACTTGTTGTAGGCCAACACTGCAGCTGGTTTTATTTTACGATGTGCCCCCTTGACAATGGCGCCTCAACAAGAACATCTTCATGGGCAGTGGTTAGGAAAAACATATCACGAATATCCTTCCACTTGATGGCCAAGAGGTGATCCCGTTGGCATGATATTTTTTCACCTTTTTTCAGTTTTGTAGAAAATGCCTGTTTAGGCATTTCTTTTCTGTTGGACATCACTGTGCCTACAGCCTTTGTCTTGCAACTCCATAAATGGTCGAAGATCTTTGGGCTGGAGAACCATCTGTCCATGTACAAACAGTGGCCCTTCCCTTTTATTTTGTCACACCCTGTCAACCACACTGAACGCCATGTTGTGTTCTGATTTCGTGGGATGTGCCCCAGTATATACTTCCACATTGTAGACGTAGCCACTTTTGGCCTCACAAAGTTCAAACATTTTTATACCATATTTGTGGGGTTTTCCTTTGATATACACACGAAAGAATATACGCCCTCGAAATGGACATATTGCCTCGTCGATAGTGAGCTGTTCTTCCGGTGTGTAGATGTCCTGAAATTTTGTGACAAGTGTGTCAATAATTGGCCGAATTTTGAACAGTGGGTCATAGCCTGGCTGTCCCCTAGCTGCCTTTGCATCGTTGTTATTCAGATGCAGCATTGTCAATAACGCGAGAAACCTATCTCGTGACATGCCAACAGAAGCTGCATGTGGGGTATGGATAATCGGACGCGAACTCCGGTAATCCCGCACGGATGACTTGCGTAACACGCTCATGTGTATGATTACTGAAACTAATGTTTTTATTTCTTGCAATGAGGCTGTATTCCACTCGGCAAATACAGATTTTGGTTTCAGAGAACCCTCTTGCTTCTTTTTGTTTATTTGCTGTGTTGCATATCGGTTTGTTTCTTTCTGTGTCAGTTTGAACATTTCTGGGCTGAAGAATATTTCAAATATATCCCAGGGAGAGCTGTCTTGAGTTATACAGTAATTTTTATTTATCCCAGGTACTCTGGAGAATGCAGGTTTCTGAACCGTTTGAATCTGTTTTTTCCATCCAAACTCAAAATCTGTATTTGCGTGTTTCGGAATGGCCCTGCATGTTCTCTTCCTGCCTCTGTCAGGTTCTGGCTGGACAACTTCCTCTTCTTCGCTGCTGCTGTTGCTGATGGGTGAATTTACTTCGCACATGTCGCTGTCTGAAAGTTCACTACAACTACCAACATCTGAGTCTGAATCATTCAAAATTTCACTAATTTTATCAGTTCCGATAAACATTTTCTTTGAAGTATTTTCTGCACTACAACTCGGTCCAGGATTTTCCATGTTGCTTATTGCACACGAAACATCAGCTAACTAACTAGTCAGACCTCTTTGATACTTTAGACTTGCATGCTATGAGAGGGGCATAGTAATTCACTGCATCTGATGGCTGGGTCAGCTGCGATAAAACAAAGGCATGCATTGAGTCCAACGTCAAAACAGTTTGTTGCGCAAGCGTTCTCTCACGAGAGCCCAGCATATGCACCAACACGGCTTGCAGGAAGCTGAACACAGTCACTGAAACTACAAACATGGTACAAACCTGAAGCCAATAGCTCCAATACTTTTTTTTAACAAGTTTTTGAAAATCGCGGAGTACTAGTACTCCGGCCGGACGGCTGGCGTGAGAGGCTGCGGAGTACTAGTACGCCGCGTGGAGCGAAAGTGTTAAGAACCGTGTGTCCTATATATAGGAGAGGCATACCGCTACCCTCCAGATGTTGCATTTTATATAATTTTTTCATCAACTATAAGTACTGAGTATTTTAATCATGCTGCACACTCTCCGTTTTTCTCTTCAAAATGCCGTTTTTTCATAATGCTACCTTTTTTGGTTCATGTATTATTCACATTTTACATACAGGGTGTGCTAAAATATAAGTGTAAAATTTAAGGTTTGTAAGTCTGTGCATCTTCGTACAATTCAAATAAATCACCAACCTGATGCAACAGTTTTTCAGTTTATTATCCTGACGTTTGTTTACAGCTGAACATGTTTCGGGCGTTTTCCCGCTCATCATCAGGAGCTCAATGACTGCAGTGGCAGCCTCTGGGTTTACCTTCGTATCGTGGTAACAGTCGTGCTGTGTTCATGGTCGGGCCGGCTAGCGCGACCATGAACACAGCACAACTGTCACCACGATACTAAGGTAAAACCAGAGGTTGCCACTGCAGTCATTGAGCCCGAAACATGTTGAGCTGTAAACAAATGTCAGGATAATAAACTGAAAAACTGTTGCATCAGGTTGGTGATTTATTTGAATTAAATGTAAAACTCCAGTGCCAAAAGGTTAAGAATTACATAATTTTCATCTTTATGCTAGTGCCAATGAACCTGTAGCTGCAACACCAGGTATTACCTTCTGCCAGTGCAAATGAAACTGTAGCACCAACACTGAATATTAATTAACCATAGAAGCATATGATGTAATATGTACAACTTGTATGTTACAAATTTTCATTTTGAGCCATAATAGTATACTGGCATATAATGGACTAACTAGCTGCTGGTAGGGCCACCCGTGTTGTACTGGTTTTGAGTAAGGTGCCCTGGCCCTCCATGGTAGGGTTTGGCATGGAGCTGACATCTGCACCTCTCAAACATTCAGTTGTCTTGAAACCTCTAGTGGGGAATGGTCTAAAATGGGCTGAAGTGCTGTAGGAGAAGAAAAGACTAAGAAGAAGAAGAAGATGGTGGAATAATAATGTCTGCACAGTTTATGTATAAAATTAACTGAAGTATTCTTTTGTCAGAGAACATTGTCATCTGGTTTTGTACTCATATATTATATATACTTTACAAAGGGTTTCATAATTCCTATTCCTGATATTTTATTCATTACTGTGATCCAACCAACAGGGCCAACAATGAAACTGAAGCGCAATGTTGTGGCAAAGAAATATGCAGACATCATTGAAAGGTTCTACCAAGAAACATAATGATAATAGCAGGACCTGCATTCTGTTTGGCCAACATAAAGACATCAGGACTCCTAGTGACCTAAACAGCTGCCTTCTTAAATTTTATGTTTGTACTGGGATCATTCCAAAATGAGGTGCCGTCTCCAACAAATGAGGTCTACAGTGGTGGTATATATATGTATATATTTTTCTGAAGTTCTGCAGAGTCCAGATGATTCAGATGAGTCACATTCAATGTTACTAGTTTTTACACTGTGTTGTCCAGTGTATTTAAAAATATGAATAATGGAACACAACGTCTGGGTCAGAGTTCAGAGTAATGCTGTAATCGGCAAAATCATATAGATGCTTCCTCACCCCACCTCTTCTTTTATGTGAAGATGGAGGTAAGCCTGTTTCTCAAACATTATGTTCAGTTAACTGTATTTGAAACACTGGATGATGGACAAAGTTCAAACAGTGAAAAATGCTAAATTGGTCGTCTCATGTACTACGTGTACAACAGTTCTTCCAAATACCGTAGTGAAGTGGTATACAGACATTTGGCTGCATTATCTAAGGACAAGCCTTCGTATTTTAAATGATCATAACTGTGCATTGAGCAGTTAGATATGGTACCAAAACCAACAAATGCACATAAATATATGAAAGTATATTATACACATACATGTTTCAGCCACTCATGTGGCTGTAACATGCAGGGGCTGTGCAGTGTGTGTAATATCATATATATATATATATATATATATATATATATATATATATATATATTATCATATATAGCATATATGATATATATATCATTTATTCTCTTCCTGTAGATCCGTACAGAATTACAAAATCCATATGGATATGGAAATTGTCACTTATTTATGAGTAATGATGTGATACCAAGTGCAACAATAACATGGTCCCGTACAATATTAGATTTCAGCATGATACAATATGTTTGGTACAATATTAGGTTTCAGCATGATACAATATGTTTATTATAATAAATACAGTAAAATAGCAGCATACGTAAGAGCCCGTTAGAGGTCCTTACTGAGAAGAAGGTAGTTCACTGCGTTACAGTGGTGATTTGAACCTTCTTCTGGTTATATATACAAACAGATATGGTATAAATTGGTAAATAAAAAAGAGACGTATGCCAAACTTTCATATGTCTGTCTGAATCATATGTAAATATTTAACTTTTTTGAAGTTCAAAATATTTGTCCAAGGAATAGAAAGAATTTTCATGTAAAAAGTTTTGTAAAACCACTTTAAATTTATTGGGATTATCAGACTCCCTTTTTATGTGAGAGGGAAGCATATTAAACACCCCAACATCCATGTCATACACTCTCTTCTGGTATTTAGACACATTGAGCGTAGGTTGGTGTAGGTTTGCATGTTGTCTGGTGTCAATGTGATATATCTCAGAACTTACCAAGAGTTGATTTTTATTTCTTATCATAAACAGAAGAAGGGAAAGAATTTATTGAGAAGGGAGAGGTAAAATTTCTAATTTAAGAAACAATTTTCTACACGAGTCTCTAGCTCTACAGCCCATCATGAGTCTAATAATCTTCTTTTTGCAGCCTGAAAATCTTTATACTTTCATACATTTGGATGTGCATTTTTTGGTTTTCATGTCATGTCTAAGGCTTTGTAGAAAGGAACTAGATTAGAAGTTTTTAGAGGGACCAAAATGCTCATTGTTACATATGATGTATAAAAAGTGAAGACTGCATTGTATAGCAAAGTTGACTATAAATTCTATACTATTTTCTGTGTGATTGTCATTAACCTGCAGAGTATTTCATACTGCTGCTGTCTGAGGTATAAGACTGATGTTAATTTGCTAGTTTGCATTTTGATTAATTGAATGATGACATGCAAATTGTGACAGAATTCCAACCACAGCATTGAAGTGATGGAAAATTGTTTTGATGTGTAGCTAAATCTAGTTTCAAGTCATTAATTGAATATACTGTTTTGGTTATTGGTGTGGGATTCGAGTTTCCTAAAGTGGTGCTGATGGAGCTTGCTGTCTTTTGTTTCTCTATGGTACATTAAAATGGTCAGGGATGCAAAACGCTTTTGTTACATGACAGATGTTTTTGTGCTGTTTTATAGTCGATGGAAGTAATGTTGTCCACCTCTTAACTACGACTTTTCAAGTGGTAATGTCATCAGTTACTGTACATCATTGAAGAGGTATAGGTAAAGATGGTCAGTTTGCTGGCCATAAAGGTTTGCAGAGGATTGGAGGTATAATGTTCCATGCATTCTAAACTTTGGCAGTTGTGCAGAAGAGTGGGCAGCTTTGTGCCTGGTCACTTACTGCTGCAGGAAGAGCTACCAGTATATGGTGAATAGGGAACTGGGTATGTACCAGACCCAGGTTTGCTTTGGAGAAGAGACAGATCTCTCTCCTCTGCCAGGGATCAACCACAATTCATCTGTCCTTCAAGCCACAGACTAGTCATTATACTGACTTGTATACATCACACAGATGGTCCTGTAACAAAAGTATTCAGTTCCACTTTTGTTGTGGCACCAAAGCAATAAATTATCTGGAGGCTAGATTCTAGATTCTTCAAACTGTTCACCCCAACTGCAGAGTTGATTTCATGTAAACCACCTTGGAGGTGTCCCATAACAAGGGAAGTGAAAGTGACAGGCAACACAGGCTAAAGGCAAAATACCTTGATTTGCTTTTAGAGTTTCTACATTCTAACTTCATGTAAAAACTCTTTCTTTTGTTACCAGCAGACGTTATTGCATTATTACATGATACAGTCAAGCATACATTGTGAGCAAAGTGTGTCATAACTAGTAAATTCTCTGTATGATTTGAAAGGAAACAGTTGAAATGGCCCTTTCACATCACATTTCTGGGTGTTCAGCTTCCTACACTGGTCAGCATGGAACAGTGGGCATCTGGACTAGAACAGAATGATCTATGTGTTGTCACACGGTCTTCCACATGAACAAAGTGGACATACTCGTGCAGTTTTAAACACCAAATTAAATAATTCAGTCACTTTTGCATTGAGTTTCTATTTAGCTCTACTCCTCACTAAGTGAAAACTCATAATTCCAAATTCTTTGACTTACTGGGTATATGAGAGTGTACGATTGCATTGGACTAAAATGCTACATACTACGGGTAGTTCAGTTGAAAATTGAACCTGGATGCACAGCAAGCGTAAATGGCCTTACATTTTTATATGTAATACGTATAATATAACTTACTGCATGTTAGAGTAAATGGTGGTAATTATCTCCTTCAGCTGTCAGACATGCATGATTTTGAAGGAACTTAAACACTGGGGGACTATTGTCAATTTCCTATGACACTTTGAGGTGCGACATCCCCGTTGTGTTAGTCAAATCACAAAATTAAACAGCAGCCGCTTGAAAGTCAGTATAGTTGTGTTTTGACTTTTCAAGCGTCTGCTGTTTAATTTTGTGATTCCTATGACACTTTTTGTAAGATTTCTTTCAATTTATTTTTTCACAATTAAAGTCCTTTGTACTAAACTGTACTGTATGCTCATGAAGAAAACCAATGTAATGCTGTGCCTTGTATGTATGTTATACACACAAGATTAACCCTTTAAAGCCCGAATTAAATTCCATCTGCTATTTGCTGGCATTATTAGCTCACCATTTTCTCCACGTTAGCAGGATAAGGGTTAAATCATTAACCTTTAGGCGACTAATGTCATATATATATATGGAGCACCCATTCTTGATGTTTCTAGATCACACACAACGACGCAGCACAGTCGGTAGGACTCCTCTGGACGAGTGATCAGCTCGTCGCAGAGACCT